>JGI24702J35022_10000123_pt1 | contig 37729 bp, 27 predicted proteins | sample TergutTh196P4_FD_35022 | JGI IMG/M metagenome (IMG submission 35022) | reverse complement strand
AGCGAAGTTGAACGCAAAGTTGACATGGACCAACGGACCGACAAACTCGCCATATACCGTGGAAGGAGAGAAGACGTTCAACGCCTCGGAAACAATTGAGGTTGGCGACGTTGAATATGGCGACTACAGCTATGAGATCAGCTTTGGCAGCGTAACGGTAGACAATAGAACCCCTCAAATAACATCACCGAGCGTGAGCTTCACAACTGACGCTAACGGTGAGCATACAGTTGTCTACATCAACAAAGTGACGAAGACGGCGCTTGACGCGACTGTTTCGGTAACGAAGACATGGAAAATTTATGTTGAAGACGACGATGATATAGTTATTGATGATGGGGCTCTCCTCGACAAGTTGAACGAATTAATAACATGGACTGAACATGGGCCGGGTACGTATACGGTTGGAGGTGAAGAGGATTTCACTTCAACTGAAGAGTATGATGCAGGCGCATATGTAGACTATGAGGGTTACCGTTACACCATTAGTTTAAGCAGCGTGAGCGTGAATGCGATCGCCTCCGCTAATACCGGTACGTCCATTACGTTCGAAACAGCGGCGAACGGCAGCCACACAGTGTCATTTGTCAACACCGTGACTGTGACGCCGTTGACCACAAAGTTCAATATTGTCAAAATCTGGGATGGCTGGGACGATGACGATTCCATCTGGAATGAAATTGACGAAGATGCCAGAGAAGAACTTATCGCTATGCTGGACAACGCTTTCGGGGATTATGTATTAGGCGAAAACGAAGTATTAATCGGCGATCCAATTGAGGTCTCTGAAGACACAAGCGTGTTTGACGAGTGGTCGTGGCTATCGGATGATGGTAAGTACGAATACGCTGGCGTTGTGCTTGTCGAAGTGACGGCGGACAATGACGCTGTCGTTGACGCAGACGATGTGGTTACTTTCACGGCCGAAGAGGGCGTAGTTGTTACTGTAACTTTTACAAACGCAGTGGTGAAAACCATGCTTCCAACCATATGGGTTGAAAAGGTGTGGACTGCGTTTGGCAGGGGCAAAGATGGCGAACTGACTGAGATAGAACTGCCTCCTGGCGTGCTTGACGCCATTAAGGTAATCTTCGAAGAGGAGCCATTTACAGACGATTATGTTCTTGGTGATAATGGCTTTGTGTCAACTGGTACTGAGATTGAATTCAGCGAAATAATTCCTGATCTCAGCGACAATCCTGATCTTGAAGATTATACCATAGAGTTTGTGAGCGTCGTCATTGATGACCAGGGCAATCCTGTTACTAATTTAGGCGACGATGAAACCCAGGTCAGTTTCATTACTGAAGGAGACGGCGTATACACCATCACATTTACAAACAGGGTCGTCCAGAAATACACTCCAGTTGGCGCCACAGGCCAAATCTACAAAGGCAGTGAAAATGTTGGGCCTGGCAACGCTCCATGGATGCAAAACGGTATAGACAAAGATCCTGGATCAGGCAGCGGCCCCGGCAGATACTTCGGAGGTAATCAAGGCGCCGGCGGCTCTTATGACACAATTTATATTTCATTTGATTACTATGACAGCAATAACGACCTCCAAACGGTTAACGGCTGGCTTAACTTGGTTCCTACTTCAGCTGCCCGTCCCGGTGGCTGGACCTTCTATGTTCAAGTAGACGACGGGTATTTCGAACTCACACTAAATCTTGCCGACAGGGGAAATGGCGGTGATGGGCATAGATACCAAGATGTGCAAATCAATGACCTTCGGATTGTGGACTTCCACCCAGGAGTAACTATTCCGGTTGGAAATCAAGATTCAACGTTGATTCACTACGATCCTGCTGATCTGCCATATGGAGTCGGTGGTTAAGCAATAATGGATCAAGCAATGGTCCGGTCATGCCGGTATCCTTCCTCCAAAGACGAAAGATGCTGTTGTTGATACAAATAAGGCCAATACTTAATGAAATTTAGCAGTATGCAGTCGAAAGCAATACTAAAGTAATACTAAATAAAGTGGGCAGGGCGGCTAAACCCGTTCTGCCCTCTCTATTTCTTGTTTCATGATTTCCAAGATATGAATTTCCGGAACATGAATCCTCGGAACATAAATCTACGGGACATAAATGCCCATAAATTTCCAGGCCACATGGTTTCCCTGGAGCCAGGGCGCATGAATACCAAAAATTCCATAAATTTCCAGGCAGCATGATTTACCTGGATAATTGACAACAATCAGGGTCTATTCTATAATTATTGAATTATTAAACTACCGGGAGTTGAGGTTATGAGCGGTAATGACAAAGACAAAGAAGTTGTGTTAACCTATGAGGGCTTGAAAAAACTTGAAAACGAGCTGGAGTATTATAGGAGCGATCGAAGGAGGGAAGTAGCCGAGAGAATGAAGCAGGCGAAGTCTTTTGGGGACATCTCCGAAAACTCCGAGTACGACGAGGCGCGACTGGAACAGGCGCAAATTGAGCAAAGGATACTCCAGTTGGAAAGCACGCTCAAAATCGCAAGAATTATTGACGAAGACGACGTCAACACCGAAAAGGTGAGCCTTGGCTGTAAAGTTAAAATCCTTGACATCGAAGCAGATGAAACCTTTGAATTCCAAATTGTGGGGTCAACGGAATCAGACCCGGACGAGAGCAAGATTTCAAATGAATCTCCCGTCGGGGGCGCCTTAATCGGACACTCGGTAAACGCGACAGTTAGCGTTCAAACGCCGAATGGAGTTATCAAATTTAAAATACTCGAGATTACAAAGTAGCGGGAGGATTATGAGCGCCAATATTAATAGGGAAAAAAACAATTTTGAAGCAAGCAATAACAGCGGCAATATCAATTCATACCCTGAGAATGAGACCGAAATCGCGGCTGAGGAGAGAAACGAACTAATGAGAATCCGCCGAGAGAAGCTAGATGAGCTTCGTCGGGACGGCAAGGATCCCTTCGCGGTTGTGACATACAATAAAACACACTCTTCAAGTGAAATCATCGACCACTTTGACAAGTATGAAGGGACTAGGGTAAGCGTCGCTGGTCGCCTGATGTCAAAGAGGGTTATGGGGAAAGCCGGCTTCGGGCACCTGCTTGATTTAGACGGGAAGATTCAGATCTATGTCAGGGTTGATATGGTTGGGCCAGAGGGATATGAAGATTTTAAAAAATATGACATCGGGGATATTCTGGGAGTCGAGGGCGAGGCGTTCAGAACACAGAAGGGTGAGATATCAGTCAAGGCGACCAGGATTACCCTGCTGTCGAAATCCCTAACCCCGCTCCCCGAGAAATTCCATGGGCTCAAAGACCCGGATCTGAGATATAGACAGCGCTATGTGGATCTTATAGTGAACGCGGATGTGAGAGAGACGTTCATTATCAGAAGCAAAGCAATTAAGAGCATTCGTCAGTTTATGGATAACAGAGGCTTTTTAGAAGTGGAAACCCCTATGCTCAATTCGATACCGGGCGGGGCGTCAGCTAAACCGTTTGTGACGCACCACAACGCGCTGGACATCGACCTGTATTTGAGGATTGCACCGGAGCTTTACCTAAAGCGCCTTATTGTCGGCGGGCTCGAAAAGGTGTATGAGATAGGCAGGATGTTCCGCAACGAGGGAATGTCAATAAAGCACAATCCTGAATTCACTATGATGGAATTCTATGAAGCGTATACGGATTACATGGGGGTGATGGAGACTGCCGAGCAGCTTATTTGCCAAGTTGTGAAGGATGTGACGGGCAGGACTTGCTTGACGTATCAGGGCGTCGAGCTCGAATTCTCCCCGCCATGGGACAGGATGACCATGACCGAAGCGATTAAGCGGAGCACAGGGTTCGACTTTGATGCGTTTACCTGCGCTACGCTAGGAGGCGGCGCCTCGTTTGGAGTCGCGTTTAAAAAATATATTATTGATAATAATCTAAAAATTGACGTCGACGTTGTTTGTAAAGCCGGAATGGGGATGGGCGAAATACTAAACGCTATTTTCGAGGAGTATGTGGAGGATAAGCTGATACAACCGACATTCATTTATGATTACCCGGTAGAGATATCGCCTTTGACAAAGAGGAAACCCGGCAGGCCGGATTTGACGGAGAGATTTGAGATATTCATAGTGGGGCGCGAGTTCGGTAACGCGTATTCCGAGCTCAACGACCCCATTGATCAGAGAGAGAGGTTTTATGACCAGTTAAGAAAGCGGGATGAGGGCGATGAAGAGGCTTATATGTTTGATGATGATTTTATCTGTGCGCTTGAATACGGAATGCCCCCGACCGGCGGGATTGGAATTGGAATAGACAGGCTTGTTATGTTACTGACAGACTCGTATTCTATACGGGACGTGCTGCTTTTTCCGACGATGAAGCCGAAGTAAGCCCGCAGCCAGTAGTAGCCCAGTAGTAGCCAGCCGCCGCTTCCCCTGTTTGGCCAGCCGCCGCTTCCCCTGTTTGGCCCAGTAGTAGCCAGCCGGCGCTTCCCCTGTTTAGCCCCTGTTAGCCAGCCGGCGCTTCCCCTGTTTGGTCAGCCGGCGCTCCCGCTGTTTGGTTGTTTACATATGTGACAGTGTGGGCTATAATGATTGTATAACAGCGGAGGGGAGATTTTGACGCAAATATACGGAAAGGATTATATTGATGTCACTTGGATTGTATTTAAAAGAGAGTGTTGAAGAGGGATTTGTCAGCATTGAACTATCAGGCGAAGTGGATATTTATACCTGCCAGATGCTCAAGGACAGGCTCTATAAAATAATTGACGAAAGTGGGAAAGACATCATTCTTGACTGCAGCCAGTTGAATTACATCGACAGTATGGGACTGGGCGTTTTTGTAGCGGTGTTGAAGAAAATCAAACTGATTGACAGGGACATCAAGATAATTAATTTAAAAGAGAGTATAAGAAAACTTTTCGTAATAACCAGCTTAGATGCTTTGTTCAATATAAAATGAGGGAGCCAGAGAATAATGAGGCATTCGAAGATTAAACTAAGCCTCCCGTTGAAGGCTGAATACGTAAGTGTGGCAAGGCTCACAGCCTCGGGTGTGGCAAACAGGGCAGGCTTTAATTTCGACGCTGTTGAAGACATTAAGGTATCGGTGTCCGAGGTTTGCAATAGGTTAATAAACGAAAGGGAGGGAAAAGACCGGCGCAGAGACGATGCCTTGGATATTGATTTTGTTGTAATGAACGACTATCTGAAAGTGGGATTTACAATACGCAACAAGGACGAAAGCGCAGAAGATTTCCTGCAATCGGCGGATGCCGGTAAAAATAGTGAAAATGAAGAAGCGGAGCTTGGGCTGGTAATCGCCCAGGTTCTCATGGATGAGTTTGAAACCAACCCGATAGAGGGCTGGGACGTATCTATGGTTAAGTATATTTCGAATGATGGCTGACATGGACGAAAAAGCATTTGCGAGCAAAAACAGCAAACCTGTTGACGAGGATGTGCGTCTTTTCTATGAATACAAGGCTACTCGCGATATTGCGACGCGAAATGCCATTGTTTCAAGGTTTCTATATCTTACTGACATCATAGTTAAAAGGTTTATTAACAGGGGAGTGGAATATGACGACCTTCACCAGATTGCCAGTATTGCGTTGATTAAGGCCGTCGAAAGATTTGATCCTGACAAAGGGATTAAATTTGTCAGCTTTGCTACGCCCACTATCGTAGGGGAACTGAAACGGTATTTCAGAGACAATGGCTCGACTATACGGATACCCAGGAGGATTTATGAGATATATCAAAAGGTAAACCAGGCGAAAGAACACCTTGCTCAGGCGCTGGGGCACACTCCTACATTATCTGAAATCGCGGGCTATCTGAATATGGACGAAGAAAACGTGATAGAAATAATTGAATCCTGGAATGTCTATCATATGCAATCTTTTGAACAGAGTGTTTTTTCTGAGGATGATCTTGAGCTCCACGAGGTAATTGGCGAGGAAGATCATGAATTTGAAAGGGTTGAAAACAGGGATTTTATCGAACAGAGTATAACCAAATTCAATGATATTGAGCAGAGGTTTATTAAGTTGCGGTATTCAAAAGATATGACGCAAAAAGAAATCGCGAACGCCATGAATGTATCTCAGATGTACATTTCCAGACTTGAAAAGAAAACCCTGCAAAAATTCAGAATAATTTTGGACAAATAAGAAACAGTAGAATGGGCGAGTTGCGATGGCCTATTCACTTATTTGACTAATTTTGTTAAGCGCCACAGGATTTAGTTTAATACATACTGCATGGTGGTAAATAGAATCAAAGAGTAAGTACTATTTACACATCATTTCTTTTAGGTAATGCATAGCAATGCATAACAATGCATAGCAATGTTTAAGAACGCTTAAAATGCTTAACAACGATTAACAATGTTTACTATGCATAGCGATGCTTGTAATGCCTAATAACGCTTAACAATGCTTACAATGCGTAACAATGCTTACAATGCGTAACAATGTTCAAAATGCACAACAATGCTCACAATGCGTAATAATGCATACAGTGCATACAATGCACAACAATGCTCACAATACGTAACAATGCACAAAATGCCGTACAGTGATACAATGCGTAGCGATGCTCACAATGCTTGCAATGCTTACTAATGTAAGTGACGTTAACAACGTTTTGCTTAGTTTGCAGTTATTGAACTTTTGAATAACTATAAAAATTAAAATGCATTCTTGTTAGTCATCGGGGGGGGCTATACGGGATTGGAGACACAGAGGTTTTATGCGTGTAATGTTCACGCCAGCATTGATAATATTGGAGAAACTGTCAGAGATATCCTCGACTACTTTAATGTTGTATATGGAAAATTAGACGAAGCCGTATACTTCGAATTGAAGGTAGTGATAAATGAGCTTTTGAGTAACGCAATAAAACATGGGTGTAAGGAAAACGAAGATAAGTTTGTCAGAGTTTTAGCAGGAATAGTGGATAAAGAGTTTGCACTACTCAAGGTGGAGGACGACGGTGACGGTTATGACACAACAATTCTTGAGCAATATGGGAAAACCGGTGAAACAGTTATTAAAAACGTTGATGATATAAATGAGTATGGCCGGGGCATTTTCTTAGTAAAAAATCTGTGCGATGAGTTTAAAATCAACCGAAAGGGTAATAAAGTAGTTATTAACAAAAGACTGTCCAAGGCAAAAACCGGGATGAAAGCCAGAAAAATAATCTGATATTTGATAATTTTATTATTTGTTTTTTTAAAATGCGCCTGATGAGTACAATGGCGCAGCCGTATTGATGTACAGATGTACATATGTACATATGTATGCTGTATGGCTGTATAGTAGCGCCGTCACACAGAATGACCATTTAGTTGTACAGTCGCACAGTTGTGCAGTCATACTGATGTTAATCGTTAGTCGTATATTCTCGCGGGATTACAATCGAATAGTCATGGTAGTTATAGCCGTACAGCTATATGTCAGTATAGCCGCATCGCTACGTAGGCGACAGCCATACAGTTATATGGCAGCAAGCCGCGTCGTTGCACAGCCGTATCACAGTACAGCTATATGGCGTCAGAACAGTGTCGTTGCACAGCCGTATCATAGTACAGCTATATGGCGTCAGAACAGTGTCGCTGTACAGCCGTATCACAGTAGTACAGCTATATGGCAGTATAGCTGCATTGATACGTAGCCGAAAGCCGAACGGTCATATGGCAGCATAGCCGCATCGCTACGTAGGCGACAGCCATACAGTCATATGGCGGCATAGCCGCGTCGTTGCACAGCAGCCGTACAGCCATACAGCCGTAAAGTCGCTAAACTGTATAACAGTTTAGCCTCCATATTTTGGAATAGTCCTATAGCAGCAAGGTTATTTGCCATTTAGTCAAGCGTTTGCGCAATAAATTGAAAGGGGATGATTTTCGTGATTCGCAGTAATCTATTAGAACTGACAGACCCGGATCGAGCCCTGACGTTGCTCAAGGAGGGTAACAAGCGATATGTTGAATGCCGGTTCCGGGAAAGGAGCGAGACTTCAGAAGAACGAAGGTTGCTTTCGGAAAAGGGCCAGTTCCCTTTTGCGGTCATTTTAGGCTGTTCGGATTCCAGGCTTCCGCCCGAGATAATTTTCGACGTTGGATTAGGACAAATCTTTGTGGTGCGCACCGCAGGGAACGTTGCGGACGCCATGGCTATAGGCAGCGTGGAATATGCCGTTGAACACTTAAAGACGCGTTTGGTGGTTGTGCTGGGGCATCAGAAATGCGGAGCGGTAGCCGCAGCCGTCAGCGGAGGGGATTTTGGGCCAAACATCGGGGCTATTGTGTCCGAAATTGAACCTGCTATTGCGAAGGTCCGCTCTGATGGGGCGGACGAAAAATCTTCGGACTTTGTGGGCAAATGTGAGAGCGAGAGTATTATGAACACTGCAGCGAAGCTTGCTGAAAGCAAAATTTTAAAGGAACTCGTTTCAGAAGGGACGCTGAAAATCCGTTGCGCAAAATATAGTTTTGACACGGGCGAGGTAGACTTTTTTTCTCAATAGTCTTCTCAACATCTTCAGATTAGGCTTCACATTAGTATTCAAATTAGGCTTCACATTAGTATTCAAATTAGGCTTCACATTAGTCTTAAGTTTTCTCAACAGTCTTCGCAATTGTGCTATCATCGGTTCACTAAACACTATTCAAATAATGAGGAGGTTGAATGAATTGAAAAATTTGACAATCCGTAACAAAGTTCTTGTTGGGTTCATCATTATATCAGTTTTTGCGCTGGCATTGGGGATTACGGGGTTCGTGTATTCGCAGTCGGTTTTGTCAAAGTCTGCAAATCTGCAGGGTTCGTACACACATTTGAGCAGCTTCACGGAAATCATAAACGGTCATAATGATTGGCGATTTAATTTAGCAAGGGCCATATTGTCCAATAGTGAATTCGCGGGCCCCTATGATCCGACCTCTTGTTCTTTGGGGAAATGGATGAATGGGGAGGAAGCCAAAGAGCTTCAAGACCCGGTAATACGCGAACACCTTGCGCGAATTGTCGCGCCCCACAACGCCATGCACAACAATGCAAGTGAAGTAATGGCGCTACTCCAGGGAGGGGATTCAGAAGGCGCGATTGAGATGATGAACACAACCGTAATACCGAACATTGATTCAGTGATTGGTGAATTAACCGCGATAAGCAAGCAGCTCACAAGCATGAACAACGAAACGGAAACGGAAATCAGGGGCTTAACAAACACGGTAATGCTGGCAATCGGAGTGCTAACCTTTGTTATCCTGCTGATATGCATCTTTTTGTCTATTACAATCACCAGGTCCATTGTTCATGACATTGAGTTCTTTGCGCGCTTAATGTCAGACCTGACTACCACCGGTAATTTCCACATAAGCGATAATACAATTCATGAAATTGAGGAATTTAGGCATCGAAAGGGGGTGATTGGCGAGATTTCCAGCTCGTTTGGCTCTCTGATTGAGATGATGCAGCGAAAACTTACCACGATTCTGGATGTAGCGGACGGGAATCTCGCTACCCAGGTCGTACACCGTTCGCCGGAGGATTCCTATGGCGAGGCTATCCAAAAAATGGTTGACGATCTAAACGAGATGTTCATTGATATACATAGAAGCGCCGAATTGGTATCAAGCGATTCCAAGCAGATTTCAGACGGAGCGCAGTCTCTTGCCAGCGGTTCTACTGAGCAGGCGGCGTCTATACAGGAATTGTCAAGCTCGATTTCCGAAATTGCGGACACGATCAGATCCAATGCCGAGTTGGCGGACAGCGCGACAAAGCTTGCTCAGATAATCAGGGATAACGCGGAAAAAGGCAGCAGGCAAATGGATGAAATGATCGGAGCGGTCAATGAAATTAATGAAGCCAGCGGGTCGATCAGCAAAGTCATTAAGGTGATAGACGACATTGCATTCCAGACAAACATTCTGGCTCTGAATGCGGCTGTTGAGGCTGCCAGGGCGGGGCAGCACGGAAAGGGGTTCGCGGTGGTGGCTGAGGAGGTGCGGAACTTGGCGGCCAAGAGCGCAGAGGCGGCGAAAGACACGAGCGGCTTGATCGAGAATTCCATTGAAAAAGCAACTTTGGGAGCGCGAATTGCCGGGGAGACCGCCACCAGCCTTACAGAGATTGTCGATGGTATCAAGAAAAGTAACCAGATGATTGAGGATATCGCGAGATTGTCGGAGGGTCAGTCGATAGCCATAGGCCAGATCAACTCGGGAATCGATCAGGTGTCCCAGGTTATCCAGCAAAACAGCGCCATGGCCGAGGAGAGCTCGGCATCGGCGCAGGAATTGAACGGTCAGGCCGAAACGCTGCAACACCTCGTTTTACGATTCAAATTACATGACTCCAACACAGGAACGTCACAGCAGCAGTCACAGTCGCAGCTACAGTCGCATATGCGCCAGACCCAGACGCCGCAGCAATCGCTGCCACAACCGGAACCGCTGCCGCGGCCTCAGGAACGTCATAATGCGGGGGAATATGCTCAAAGGCGTATTTCACTTCCCGAGAAGGGGTCGTCGTTTGCTTACAGGGATATAGATAGCAACAACTTTGGGAAGTACTAAAGCGCGCCGGAAAAGGCGCCGCGTTGGTTGTATTTAATGTACTGGCCGGTATAGAAGTTAACAGTACAAGTTGATGAAATATTTTGAGTAAATACAGCATGTAAAAAGAAGCAGTACTATATGCTAGAATGCAGTAAAACAAGCTGTGATGAAGCTGAAGGGACTACCTGTAAGGAAACCAAATCGGCTGAGGTGATGCGATTATTCTCAAGATGGTGCATATTTTGTAACCATTTGCGCCAAAAGATAGACATGAATTGTTTTCACACATCATTGTAGGGGACGGGCTTGCCCGTCCCGAATTGTCGGATGTTGGCAAAGAGATAGTTCATGTGATTGATTACATTAACGGTCGGTACAATGGGTGTAAAATCATTCATTTCGTCGCAATGCCTACTAACCACATTCATTTGTTAATCCGGATTGCGGGACGGGCAAGCCCGTACCTACAGTTGGAAACATTGTTGGTGGTCAAAAATCCGCTGTTTCTCGAATTATTGGGTTCTCTCCATGGCAACGTTCGTTCCACGACCATGTCATTCGAAATGATGATGAGTACAATCGGATCAAAGAATATATTAAGAACGATCCTGCACTTTGGCAGAAGGATTGTTTTTACCCAAAATAAATTATCCACTTTAATTTGTTTCCCCAATATGCTGTATGTATAACCACAAATACATGGTTTTATGCGATTGCCCTGAACGCCCCAAAAAAGTGCTTGACCGATGAACCATTATTATGATAGAGTATTAACACCTGTCGGGTTATTTTTTTTTGGTCAAAATTGTCTGTGACAGGGAAATGAGTTACTTATGTAGATTTGCACTTGTAATGTGGCGCTCAAGTGATTTGCGCTCGTGAGGTGAGTGGGGGTAACCGCGCTTCACCGGGACGAAGCGCTCTAACAATAGAACCAGGAGGATTACACGATGAGAACGAGGATAGTTCTAGCTTGCGGAGATTGTAAACAGCGGAATTATAACACTATGAAGAACAAGAAAAATGATCCCGACAGGATTGAGATGAAGAAGTATTGCAGATTTTGCCAGAAACATACAGTCCACAGGGAAACGAAGTAATGATGTAGCGCAGTGGCTGAGTACGTCTGAGTTGACCAGGAATCATGTGCATTCATTAGTGTTATTGAGCAATAGTAGCATACATATGAAATAGCGTTTTGTAGCGAAATAGCGTTTTGCTTAGAATCAAGGGGGTAATTATGGCTGCGAATGACAAAAACAACGCCGTCAAGGTAAAAAAAGAAAATGGTTTTGTAAAAGTATTTAAAAAGATTAGAAAAGGTGTGAATGAGATAAGGATTGAGCTTAAAAGAGTCACTTGGCCTACGTGGAAGGAACTCTTTAATTACACAGTCACAGTTCTTATCGTGTGCATCATAATGGGAGTACTCATCTATTTGCTGGATATCGGGCTCAAGCAGGTTCTTTTGCTCACACTTGATATTGGAGCATAGAAAAAACGGTTAAGAGTGAAAGGATTGTTCTTAACATGTCAGACCAAATACAACAACAACAAGAATTGCATCAGGAGCACGAAATGCAGCTTCAACATGAACTGCAAGAGCAGCATGAACTGCAAGAGCAGCATGAACTGCAAGAGCAGCATGAACTACATGAGCAGCGTGAACTGCAACTTCAACATGAACTGCAGCTTCAGCATGAGCTGAAAGACCTGCACGAGAGACAAGACCTGAATGAGCAGCGTGAACTGCACGAGAAGCATGAATTGCATGAGCTACATGAGAAGCATGAATTGCAGCAGGAGCAGTTTCAGCAGCTAGAGGAAGAGGAAGAAGAAGAAAATATTGAATACTCTGACGCGAAGTGGTATGTTATTCACACGTATTCAGGTTATGAAAATAAAGTCAAAGCCAACATTGAAAAGGTTGTCGAAAACAGAAACATGCAAGAGGCTATTCTTGATATAGTTGTTCCTATGGAAGAGCAGATAGAAATCAAAGACGGCAGAAAGAAAGCCACGCTAAGGAAAATATTCCCCGGCTATGTATTAGTCAAAATGGTTATGTCAGATGAATCCTGGTATATTGTAAGAAATACCAGAGGCGTGACCGGATTCGTGGGGCCGGGTTCAAAACCGGTACCGCTGTCGGATGATGAAGTGAAAGCCATGGGTGTCGATGAATTCATGCCTGTAGTGGATTATGAGGTAGGGGATAACGTCAGAGTCGCAACAGGCCCGCTCGAGAACTTTATTGGAATCGTGGAAGAGATCAACATGGAAAAGAAGAAGGTTAAAGTTCTGGTTTCGATGTTTGGACGAGAAACCCCTGTAGAATTGGAATTGATTCAAATTCAGAAGCTTTGACCTGGAATTTGTAATGATCCGACTTTGAAAGCAATGATCCCGGCTTGAACTTGAATATGAACACTATGGGATCGGGTGCTTTTGAATATATTAAAAATTTATTTGGGAGGTGGAAGTATGGCGAAGAAAATACTCGGGTATATTAAGCTGCAGATACCCGCAGGTAAAGCAACGCCAGCGCCGCCGGTTGGACCAGCTCTTGGACAGCATGGGGTAAATATCATGGGTTTTGTCAAAGAGTTCAATGAAAGGACCGCTAAAGACGCAGGTCTAATCATACCCGTTGTTATAACGGTGTTTGGTGACAGGTCTTTCTCGTTTATAACGAAAACTCCTCCAGCCGCAGTGCTACTTAAAAAGGCGTGCAACATCGAGAAGGGTTCAGGCGTGCCTAATCTTGAAAAGATCGCAAAAGTATCAAAAGACGACGTTAGAAAGATTGCGGAGCTGAAAAGGCCTGACTTAAACGCGGCAACAATTGAAACGGCGATCAGTATGGTGGCGGGAACCGCGCGAAGTATGGGAATTACGGTTGAGGACTGATAGGGAGGGGTTTTAATGAAAAAGAGGGGAAAGAAGTATAAGGACAGCGCAAAACTTATCGACAAGCTCAGCCTGTACACTCCGACCGAGGCGCTGGATCTATGCGGAAAGGTTGCGAAGGCAAAATTTGATGAGACTGTCGAAGCGCATATTCGCCTTGGCGTTGACTCGAGGCATGCGGATCAGCAGGTCAGAGGGGCCGTAGTATTACCGCATGGAACGGGGAGAACCGTAAGGGTACTTGTATTCGCTAAGGGTGACAAAGCAAAGGAAGCGGAACAGGGCGGAGCGGACTATGTTGGCGCGGAAGAGTTTGTTACAAAAATACAGAATGAAAACTGGTTTGAGTTTGATGTTGTCGTTGCGACGCCTGACATGATGGGGGTCGTTGGAAGACTGGGAAGGGTTCTGGGACCGAAAGGGTTGATGCCCAACCCGAAGTCCGGCACAGTAACTCCCGACGTTGCAAAAGCTATTTCGGACATAAAAGCTGGTAAGATTGAGTACAGGCTAGACAAGACGAACATCATCCACTGCCCTATAGGGAAGGCGTCTTTTGGCGTCGAAAAGCTTGGAGAGAACTTCCAGACGCTTCTGGAAGCCGTAGTCAAGGCAAAGCCTTCCGCAGCCAAGGGGCAGTACCTGAAGAGCATAGTTGTGGCGCCCACGATGGGCCCTGGCATTAAGATCAACCCATTGAGGGCGACGGAGAGCAAGTAGAACAAGTAAAGGCATCCTTTAGACCAGGCGCTGTTTTATAGATAACTAAATAAATAATATTGCCGAAGACAGCAGGTATCCCGTTTTTACAGGGATTTAATGGCTATTTGTCGCCAGCCGAGGTTAGTATTGTGGACTGTTCCATATATTATCCCCTGTTGTCTTTCTATCGGCAACGGGGGTTTTGCATAATATTGTACTACGGACTATCAGAATTACAGGCTATTAGAATTACGAACTGTTAGAGTTACATACTATTTGAGCAGATTATAAGAGGGAGGTGAAAAAAGTTTGCCTAGTAAAGCAAAGCTAGAGAGTAACAAGGAAGTTGTAAAAGGAATCGTGGAAGACTTCAAATGCGCGCAAGGAGCCGTGCTGGTCGACTACAGGGGTATTACTGTAGCACAGGACACGGAGTTTCGAGCTGCGCTCAGAGCTGCCGGAGTCAAATACCGTATCGTAAAGAATACGATGACAAGATTTGCTGTCAGGGAGTTAGGTCTGAATGATCTTGAACAGTATTTGACGGGACCCACCGCTTTGGCTACAAGTGAAACGGATCAGGCAGCGCCGGCGAAGCTGTTGCAGGAATTCGCAAAGAAAATCGATAAGCTGAAAATTAAAGCCGGCCTGGTCGAAGGCAAGGTGATCGACACAAGCGGCGTCGATTCACTCGCGTCTCTGCCAACAAAGGAAGTCTTGATTGCAATGGTACTTGGGGGATTCAACGCCCCGATAAGTGGTTTTGTAAATGTGCTTAACGGCAATTTACGCGGGCTGGTTTGCGCATTAAACGCAATTGTTGAAAAGAAAAATACTAATTCGGAGGTAGTTTAAAATGGCAAGTGAAAAGATTACACAACTTATTGAGGAAGTAAAGGTATTAACTGTATTGGAATTATCCGAACTCGTAAAAGCTCTGGAAGAGGAATTCGGCGTGTCAGCGGCTGCGCCAATGGCGATGCAGGCGGTTCCGTTGACGGGCGCAGCAACGGCGGCGCCGGTCGAAGAGGAAAAGACGGAGTTTGAAGTCGTGCTTAAGGAAATCGGCTCCGAGAAGATCAAGGTCATTAAGGTGGTCAGAGAACTCACCGGACTCGGCCTGAAAGAAGCAAAAGACCTGGTTGACGGCGCACCGAAGACTGTCAAGGAAAATGTTACCAAGGAAGAAGCGGCGCAAATGGAAGCAAAGTTTAAAGATGTTGGAGCGACTGTCGAGATCAAGTAAGATGAGTATGCGAAAAACAAATAACACGCAAAACAAATACCATGTAAAAACACCCGAAAGCCATATGGCTTTTTGGTGTTTTTACATGAAATGACTACCACTTCTGAGGCGAGTGCAAAAATAGACAAAAAATGGATATAAAACACATAGAAAAGAATAAAAAGAATAAGAATAAGAATAAGAATAGAAAAATCGAGATATTTGATACTACTTTAAGGGACGGAGCTCAAATGAAGGGCATATCTTTTACAGTTGACGACAAGCTTAAAATAGTAAGATGTCTTGATGAATTTGGGATAGATTACGTTGAAGCGGGAAATCCCGGATCAAACCTCAAAGATATAGAATTCTTTGTCATGGCGGGCAAGGCGAACTATAAGAGCGTCAAACTTGCGGCTTTTGGCAGTACACACAGGGCAGGCGTTAACGTATGTGACGATCCTTATATTAGGTCGCTTATTTCTACCGGACTCAAGAATATTGTTATATTTGGAAAATGCTGGGACTTTCACGTAAAAGAGGTTCTTAAGGCGACAAATGCAGAAAACCTGGAAATGATTGGCGAAACCGTCGATTGCATTATTAAAAGTGGTTCTGAAGTTATTTTTGACGGAGAGCATTTCTTCAACGGATACACGTCGAATCCGAGTTATGCGATAAAATGCCTGGAAGCCGCGTATGAAGCCGGGGCGCGGAAAATATGCCTCTGCGATACAAACGGAGGGTCATTTCCCGAGTTAGTAAGGTTGGTTGTTGGGAAAGTAGTTTCTTTATTCGATAACAGGGCTATGATAGGGATCCATTGCCACAATGATTGTGGAATGGCTGTGGCAAACAGTATTGTTGCGGTCGAAGCCGGCGCGGCTCAAGTGCAGGGCACGGTGAACGGCTATGGCGAAAGGTGCGGGAACGCGAATTTGAGCTCGGTCATACCTAACCTTCAACTGAAATTGGGTTACGACTGCATACCGGATGAGAATATGCAAAATATATCGTATGTGTCAAGATTCATAAGCGAGATAGCAAATATCCCACTTAACGAGGGATCGCCATACGTGGGGGGAAGGGCGTTTACCCACAAGGGCGGCATGCACATAGACGCTGTCGAGAAGAATCCCGCTACCTTTGAGCATATCGATCCCAATATGGTGGGAAATGCGCGACACAACCTGATGTCAGAAGTATCGGGGAGATCCGCGTTTATTAAGATGGTGCAGAAAATCGATTCGACGATTAATAAGGATTCTCCAATATTGGTAAAGGTCGTCGATCGCCTGAAAGAACTGGAATACAAAGGATACCAATATGAAGCCGCAGAGAGTTCTTTCGAGTTGGAAGCCATGAAAATACTTGGTAAATACGCGCCTTCATTTGAATTAACGGAGTTTAAAGTGATCGTAAATGAACCCTCTGTATGTAATGTCGATTCAGTCGCTATTATTAAGATAAAAGTAAATGGCGAAGAGGAGATCTCCGCCGGCGAGGGCAACGGACCTGTCAACGCGCTCGACAAAGCAATTAGAAAAGCCATGAAACGTTTCTACCCGGAACTCGAAAAGATGAAGCTTACCGACTATAAGGTTAGGGTGCTTGATTCAAACGCTGCAACTGAGGCGCGGGTTAGGGTCCTTATTGAGAGTACGGATGGGGTGGAAACGTGGACTACTATCGGCGTGTCTACAAATATTATCCAAGCAAGTTGGAAAGCGTTGGTCGATTCTATAGAGTATATGCTGGGGAAAGGGAGCCGAAACGGACTAAAATGAATGTAAAAATGCTGTAAAAATGCAGAAATAGATTTGTAATATAATTTTGACAAGCGCGTATAGCTGATGTATAATTGAGTAATTAGAGTCTGATTAGCGGCAGGGTTTTAAGTTGGGGGGCATTTATGTATAGAATAGGTGATAAGATAGTATATCCGATGCACGGTGCAGGTGTGATTGAATCCATTGAAGAGAAAGAATTTCTCGGGCAAAAGCAGGATTATTACATTTTGAAAATGCCAATGGGAGACATGAGAGTTATGATCCCGACCCACAACGTCGTTGGGATTGGAATCAGGGGAATCATTGATATTACTGAGATTGACGGTGTTTTAGAGATCCTGAAGTGTCAAAGCGTCAGTGTCAACACAAACTGGAACAAACGCTACAGGGAGAATATGGTCAAAATTAAAAGCGGGAGTATTTATGAGGTCGCCGATGTTGTTAGAACGCTTATGCAAAGGGAAAAGAGCAAAGGTCTTTCTACAGGGGAAAGGAAAATGCTCAACAGTGCAAAACAGATTCTCATAAGCGAGCTTGTCCTCGCCAAAGGGACGGATCAAGTGGACATTGAAGTAATAATTGACGAGTGTGTTAATTGCTAAATGTGCACCCGATACATAAGCAATGTGCTTTAAACACAAAGAAGTGGTAATGGCGGGTGTGTTAATTGTTAAGTAGACTTAGAATACGTAAGTAAAGTGTTTTACACACAAAGAAGTGGTAATGGCGGGTGTGTTAATTGTTAAGCAGACTTAGAATACGTAAGTAAAGTGTTTTACACACAAAGTGGTTATAGTTTACAGGTATATGAAAGCTTAATAAATATCCTAATATGCAAGTGATTTATTTCAGGTGGGGAGAGAGGCAGGTTTGAAATCGGCTCTTAAAGCATTGTTATCGATCACAGGAGCCTTAACAGGCTACACTTCAGCGAGGTTTTTTTTATCCCCGGCTGGTTTATTCGATGAGTTTTGGGTCAGAAATATTTGTTTGGCGTGCAGCGCGCTTCTTGCTGTCATGTTCTTTTTTTCCGCCTGTGAGATCATAAAAGCATTTGATAAGATTTATGATAAGGTCGAAGAAGTTTTATCGGGGATGACGATTTATGAGATGGGGATATGCTGTATTGGTATTGTCGTTGGGTTGGCGGCGGCATACTTTATTACATTGCCCGTGATTAATCTCAGATGGATCGGGCGTCCAATGGCGGTGTTTATAAACTTTTTCCTTGCCTATCTCGGGTTTACGCTTGCCTTTTGGAAAAGGCAGGACATGTCGGGGTCGCGAGGAAGAGGGAAAAACATCGGAAACGATCCGAAGCTTCTTGACACAAGTGTAATTATTGACGGAAGGATAGCTGACGTTCTGAGGACCGGATTTATTGAAGGCGAGTTAATCGTGCCGGAATTCGTTCTCGGCGAATTGAGACGCATAGCCGACTCGACTGATAGCCTGAGGCGCAATAAAGGGCGTAGAGGGCTCGATGTCCTCAACCACATTCAAAATGAGATGGGTTACCCGGTTAGGATAGAAAAGTGTGAGCTTCCTGTTGGCGCCGAGGTTGACACGGAGTTAATGAACCTCGCGAAAAAGAACCATTACGATATTCTCACGACGGACTTTAACCTCAATAAAGTCGCTTCTTTCCAAGGCGTGAGAGTCCTTAACATCAATGAGCTGAATAACGCAATCAAGCCTCTGGCTATGCCCGGCGAGGAGATTTCCGTGGAGATAATCAGGGATGGGAAAGAAGCGGGGCAAGGGGTCGCATATTTGTCAGACGGCACAATGATTGTTGTTGAAGGCGGCAAGACCTTTCTCGGGGATACAATTCCCGTTGTTTTGACAAGCGTGCTCCAGACTGCCGCCGGCAGGATGATATTCGCGCGACCTGTCTCAAGTAATCATTCAAATGGTCGAAAAGAAAATAAAATGGCGGTGAGCGTTTGAAAAAAGCCAGTGCCGTGATCGTAGCGGCAGGCAGCGGTTCACGGATGAAATTGCCACAAAAGAAACAGTTTCTCGAGCTCTGTGGTAAGCCTGTGTGGGCATGGTCTGTTGCCGCGTTTGAAAGTTGTCCGCGCATTGGGGAGATAGTGTTGGTTGTACCTCCCGAGGATGTAGAATTGTGTGAACGCGAGGTTTTAGACGCCAGATTAGGGGGACCGGAGGATCGAGCTTCAGCTGACGAGCAGGGTCGTCAGCCTGTCTTTATACGCGTCGTCGCCGGGGGAGAGGATCGGCAGAAGTCAGTTTACAGAGGCATTGCTGCAACTGATGCCAAATACGGCATTGTTGCAGTCCATGATGGTGTGAGAGCGCTGATTGAACCAGGTATACTGGACAGAGCCATTGGAGCGGCGGAGAAATACGGCGCAGCGTGCGTTGCTGTTCCTGTGACTGATACGATTAAGCAAGTCGCCAGCCATGAGGGCGGCGCAGCGTGCGTTGCTGTTCCTGTGACTGATACGATTAAGCAAGTCGCCAGCCATGAGGGCGGCGCAGCGTGCGTTGCTGTTCCTGTGACTGACACTATAGAGCGAACCGAGGGACACAATTGTGGCGTAGCTTGTGCCGCCGAAACTGTAGACGGCGCGATAAAACGAACCTCCAGCCATGAGGGCGGCGCGGCGTCGGAGGAAAAATGCCTGAAAGCGTCCACCGTTAAAAAGAGTGGCAACGGAGATGACTCTTTCAATTGTAATGGCTTTATCGAGAGTACAATTGACAGAAGAAATCTCTGGGCGGCGCAGACGCCGCAAGTCTTTAACAGGGATACCGTTCTAAAAGCTCTGGAAGCGGCTGAAGGGTCCGGGTACAGTGTGACAGACGAGTCTTCTCTAATTGAAATAACGGGGGGCAAAGTGGCAATTGTAATGGGGTCATACGAAAATATCAAAATTACGTCACAGACGGATTTGTCTATTGCCGAATACATTTTACGGGACAGATTGTCAAGGCTCGGTCGTAACAATGCATAACGCCTGAATGCCCAGCCCCTTCCCGAAATCTGACAGCCCATTACCTGACGTAGCAGTTATACCTATTGAGGATGATGGAACTCCTGTTATTTCAGAAATCCTCCTTCTCATCTCAGGGATCATGGGTGATATTATAGGCCTTTTACACTCAATTGAAAACGAGATATGGGAAATTCTTTTGTTGTCAAGGTATTTTAACGCCTCTAAAACGTAAAGGCTGCTGTCTTTTATTCCTTCTTCAAAGCACATTTTGTCAGCGATACTTCCCAGAATATTCACAGTTGTGATCCCTGAAATGGCGTTACAAAGAGCGTGTAAAACGACGTCCGAGTCGCTGTTCCCGTCAAGGGCAGGACCGCTTCCCTCGAAAATGACGCCGCCTAAAACCAGTGGTTTACTCTTCTCAGAATTGCCGTTTGTATTTATACTTGTTGCATTGCTTGCTGCATTGCTTGCTGCATTGCTTGCCGCATTGCTTGCCGCATTGCTTGCCGCGCTGTATAGCGCGATGTGTGTTGCGCTGCCATCCGAATCGAATTCTCCGGTTACAAAACGATGGCTATCCTGACCCAATGCAACCATTATATACCCATTTCCTCCCAACTGTCTTTATTTGATCCTGTCGATCCGCTACACAGGTTATTTTTTCTTTTCCCAAATTATTATATACCAATCCTGGCTTTGCCCACAACCCGTACGGGTATCGAGAGTGATCGAGAGTAAATCCAAATTGTTACTGTTCACGGCTTACCAGCCCCGTCTTCATTGCGAGCGGAGCGAAGCAATCCAGTTTTTTTGTCGGTTGATAGATTTTTTCTGGATTGCCACGTCGCTTCACTCCTCGCAATGACGTTTATTCCACTCTCTGCACCTCGTGAATAGGTGCTCCAAATTTGTTATTATAAATTAATTGACATGATTAATCAGCTGACATATGATGTATTTAGCAACTTAATCCCCAGGAACGCTAATGAAAAACGAGTTGTTGAAGGATTAAGTTGCTAATCGCCGCGCGAATAGTGCGGTGCGCGGACAAGCGTCCGCGTGAGGCGAGGGGAACCGCGCTTCGCCGAGCCGAGTTGGGTTGCGGGCGAAGCCCGCTTTATTAACTTACGGCCCAGGAACGTAAATAAAAAGCGAGTTGTTTATGCCGGAAGTTACTAAACGCCGCGCGAATAGCGCGGTGCGCGGACATCGTCCGCGTGAGGCGAGGGGAACAGCGCTTCGCCGAGCCGAGTTGGGTTGCGGGCAAAGCCCGCTTTAGTACTTGATGGAAGCCTGACGGATAATAAGACTATGAGTACGATGGGGATAAGGTAAACTATGAAGACCGGTATGGTGAAGAAAAGCCAGTAAAGAATTGAAGGGAAACAAGACAAGTAAGGCACAGATGGTAAACAAGGCTAGCCAAAGAAGGGCGGCAAGTAAGGCATAGAAGGGCAAGTAAGGCATAGAAGGGCCCCCAAGTAAGGCATAGAAGGGCCAGTAAGGCATAGAAGGCAAATAAGGCCAAGAAAGTTATTGAGAATGCGGGAGAAGTCGAACAGTGAAGAAAGTACAAAAAAGAGATAATTCGAATAAGGTATTAGAATTTAACAGGGACCATGAATTCCTGTTCAACATAGCAATAAAACACGCGATGAAGAAAAATCTCGAAAGCGCGATCAAATACATTGATAAAGCGATCCAGATAGACAATTACAACGCGGATTATCTGTTTAACAAAGCATGTATTCTAGTTGAAATGAAAAGAGTGGACGAGTCAATTGAGATACTGAACAGCATTATCTGGAGGATTGACCCCACGTATGCAGGGTGCTACTTTGGCCTTGGATGTAACTACTTTGAGATGGGTAAGTATTCTGAAGCCCTGGCGTGCTTTGAAAAGTACGTAGCCATAGTTGACGACGGCGAGTACATTGACGATGCGTACGATATTTTACTCTATTTACAGTTTTCAAGCGAAAATGGTGATATTTTTATTGACAGAAAACGCGTGAATAAGATAAATGACAGGAACAGTTATTTAAAAAGTTCGCTCAGGTTGGATGAAGACGGGAGGAGACTGCTCTTCTCAGGCAATTATTCAGGGGCAATTGAAAAATTTGAAAAATCCATCAAAACATATCCGGAAAATACGAATGCCAGGGTAAGACTATCAATGGCTTATTTTATGATGGGCGACGTCAGCCTTGCGAAGTGTCTGGCCGCAAGCGCATTGAAGCTCCAGCGCGGTAACTACCTGGCTAAGTTATGCCTTGCGTTCTACTACACGGCTGAAGGACAGATGGACATGTCCGAGAAGATGCTTATGTGGCTCGAAAAGGTAAGAGCCAAAAGGTACAGTAGCGTCAGGAGCGAGGCGCAGATGTTTTATGACTTGCTTGTAACAAAAGCGCCCGTCGGGGAAAAATTCAAGAGTAGGATTACCGGTGCAGTCCAAAAACTCACGTGTGATCTCAATCGAAATAGGTCGTAAATGAGAGCAATCAGCAGCAATTGCCAGATAATGATCTCTTATATTTTAATAAATCCAGATTTCTTCAATAAACATGCGAATATCGGGTGAAATCGCACTTGATTATGTAAATCTGTTTTTGTATCATAGTCAATGTGATTAGCACTCAACGTAAGTGAGTGCTAACAATCAGAAAAATTTTGGAGGTAAAAATATGAAGATAAAACCGTTGGGCGAACGAGTAGTGATAAAAATGCTCGAAGCTGAAGAAACAACAAAAAGTGGTATCGTACTACCCGGCACTGCGAAGGAAAAGCCTCAAGTGGCGGAGATTGTCGCTGTTGGTCCCGGTGGCTTGGTTGAGGGGAAAGAAGTTAAGATGGAAGTCAAGGTTGGAGATAAGGTGTTGATAAGTAAATACGCGGGCACAGAGGTCAAACTTGACGATGTGGAGTACACCATTCTTAAGCAGAGCGATATTCTCGCAATCGTCGAATAAAAGAATTTGCCACAAAATGATTGGAATAATTAAACCTTCTTTTTTAAATCAATAATAGCAAATACTAATTCTCATTGTAAAAACTGAAAATAAAAAACTAAAAACCAGTAAACACGTAAAGAAAATTTGAATAAACAAAAATAAGATAAGATAAGGCAAGCCAGAATAAGGCGAATCAAGTTAAGTTAAAAGTAAAATAAGGAAAACAGGAGGAGTATTTATGGCAAAGGAAATTAAATTCGGCGAAGAAGCCAGGCGAGCGCTCGAAAGGGGCGTCAACCATCTTGCGGATACCGTCAAGATAACTCTTGGACCAAAAGGCAGGAATGTTGTACTGGATAAGAAATACGGGTCGCCGACAATTACAAATGATGGCGTTACGATAGCAAAAGAGATCGAGCTTGAGGACAAGTTCGAGAATATGGGGGCGCAATTGGTCAAAGAGGTCGCCACAAAAACCAACGACGTGGCGGGCGACGGTACGACGACAGCGACATTGCTTGCTCAGGCGATAATCCGTGAGGGACTGAAAAATGTTGCGGCTGGCGCCAATCCCATGATTCTCAAAAAGGGAATTACGATGGCTGTTGACGTGGCTGTGGAAGGGATTATGGACATCAGCCGTAATGTCAAGGGACGCGAGGATATAGCCAGGGTCGCGGCAATATCGTCAAACGATGAAGTTATAGGCGATTTGATAGCCGACGCCATGGAAAAGGTCACAAATGACGGTGTTATCACTGTTGAAGAAGCCAAGACCATGGGGACTGAACTGGAAGTAGTTGAAGGCATGCAGTTTGACAGGGGTTATGTATCCGCTTATATGGCTATTGATACTGACAAGATGGAAGCGGTTCTCGAAGAACCCTATATTTTGATAACAGACAAGAAAATCAGCAATGTGCAGGATATCCTGCCGGTGTTGGAAAAGATTGTGCAGCAGGGTAAAAAGCTGGTGCTTATAGCAGAAGACGTCGAGGGCGAGGCGTTGGCAACGCTGATATTGAATAAACTGCGCGGGACGTTTATCTGTGTGGCTGTTAAGGCCCCAGGGTTTGGCGATAGAAGGAAAGCCATGCTTGAGGATATTGCCATATTGACGGGCGGACAGGTCATCACCGAGGAACTCGGGCTTGACCTGAAAGAAGCCGAAATCGAACAGTTGGGCAAGGCAAGGCAGGTTAAGGTGCAAAAAGAGAACACGATCATAGTAGATGGCGCCGGATCAACTGATAAGATCAAAGCCAGGATCAACTCGATTAAAGCTCAGATAGAAGAAACCACGTCTGATTTTGATAAAGAGAAGCTTCAGGAGAGGCTTGCGAAACTATCAGGCGGCGTTGCGGTGATTAAAGTTGGCGCCGCTACCGAGACTGAGATGAAAGAGAAGAAACACAGGATCGAGGACGCGCTTGCAGCTACCAGAGCAGCCGTTGAAGAGGGTATTGTGGCCGGCGGCGGCACCGCTTACATAAATGTGCTTGATAAAGTCGGCAAATTGCTGGATACTACCACCGGCGATGAGAAGACGGGTGTTAAAGCAGTCCTGAAAGCCATGGAAGAGCCGCTTAAGCAGATTGTGGAGAACGCCGGAATAGAGGGCTCGGTCATTGTTGACAGAGTTAAGAACTCTGCGAAAGGCGAAGGATTTGACGTGTTGACCGAGAATATCGTCAATATGATCGAAGCCGGTATTGTCGACCCGGCAAAGGTTGCGCGCTCTGCGCTACAGAACGCGGCGTCGGTTGCGGCGCTGCTGCTCACAACGGAGAGCATTGTTTCAGACATACCCGAGAAAGAGCCCCCGATGCCGGCAGGCGGCGGAATGGGCGGCGGAATGGGCGGAATGTACTAAGAGCCCAAAATCGCACAAAGGAGCCCAGTACGTTTTGTAATCTAGCGCCCCCGGTGAACATCGTATATTGTTGTTCGCCGGGGGCGTATTTGTCATACGTTCGCACTTATAAACATGTTTTCTTCGAAAGATGCATATACCACCTGTGTGGCGAGGACTGGATATGAGTTGGGAACGATTGTTTTGCTATAGCTGCAAAGCGTCGTGAGGGCTGAAGCTTAAAAGTATCGCAAAACACATAAACCACTCCACATGCACCTCAGTGAAATAATACTCGTTTTTATGGTTTACATTTTTGCATGCATTTTTACTGAACTTGCAAAATACTCATAATCAGAATACAATTGGCTCAATAAAGAGTTAGTGAGGAATGATTCATGTGTAGTCAGTCTGTTTTGAATGAAATATCAATCCGGGTTGCCAAGGCTGCCGAAACCAGTCTGGGTGACAAACTGGACAAAGTAATCCTCTATGGCTCTTATGCCCGCGGCGATTATCATGACGAATCTGATATTGACATTATGATACTTGCGGATATAAAAATTGAAGATCGCGGTCGTGAACGCATGAAAATAAGAAAACTTCTAAACTATATGGAATTGGAACTTGACATTGTATTATCTTTGAAAGTCACCGACTGTGAAACCTTCAATAAGTTTTTACATGTCGAGCCATTCTATCAAAACGTGATTCGGGACGGGGTGATATTGAGTGCTTGATGATAGTAGGCGGGCTTCAGTAGAGTTTCGTCTTGAAAAAGCACACAGTTGTCTAAAGGCCGTCCAAACATTATTAGATTCCGAGGCATTCGCTGATTCTGCAAACCGTTCATATTATTGTATATTTCATTCCATCCGGGCGGTATTGATTACTGCCGGTTTCTCCTCAAAGACACATTCAGGAAATATCGCTGAATTCAGACGCAGATATATAAAGACTGGTATATTTCAAAATGAATTTTCAGATGTGATTGGAAACGCTTTTGAAATCAGAAATGATAGTGATTACGAGGATTTCTACATATTAACGAAACCAGAAGTTGAGGATCAACTTAACAATGCAAAAACCTTTCTCACGGCAAATGAAGCATACATTAAAACGCTCTGAGAATAGATTTGCGTTGGACCGCCTTGGTATTAAGTCAGACATTCGGGAAGATGGATGGAGGGGGGATAATCTTTTGCCTGTTAGATTTGTGGTCGGCAGGGCGGGCAGCGGGAAAACCGTATATTGTCTCGATAGAATACGCCGGCTTCTTTTGGACAGCAGCGAGATGGGCGTCAGAGATGTGATGTGTGCAATAACTGCCGAAAATGCTACACGTGCTGCAAATGCTGTATATATTGTGCCTGAACAGTTTAACCTCCAGGCGGAAAAGGAGCTAATTGCGCACACTAGGCTTGAAGGAGTGTCAAGGGCGTCCGTTCTTAGTTTTAAACGGCTGGCGCACCGGGTCTTTGAGGAAACCGGAGGTAAGTGCAGAAAATATATTAACAGCGCGGGTAAGAAGATTTGCCTAATGTCGGTCATTGACGAATTAGCAGGCGAGCTCGAATATTTCGTGAACCTGAAGGGCAGCGATGGATTTGTCGACAACATGGCGACCCTTATAACAGAATTAAAACAGTATGAAATAACAGTTGAGAAAATCAGAAAAGCAATTGAGAAAATTGGAAAAGCAACAGAAAAAACCGGCGGATGGAAACTCGGCAGGAAGCTCTACGAGATTTCTTTAATATTCGACCGCTATTGCAGGAAAGTTGACGATGGCTTTTTGGATTCGGACGACGATCTGACAAAATTGTCCCTTAAGATACGAGATTCAGCATATCTGGCTGCATCGGAAATATTCATTAACGGGTTTTCCGGTTTCACTGCGCAGGAGTTGAAAGTCATCGGGGAATTGGCGATTTATACCAGAGAGGTGACGATTTGCCTGTGCTGTGATTCTCTGCCTGTGAGCAAAAAGAACTTGAATGAGTTAGATGTGTTCTACCCTGTGAAGAGAACATATTTTGAAATCATTGATATGCTGAAGGAAAGCAATACAGATGTCTCAGCGCGAAATATAGTCGTATTGACCGCGGCGAAGGGAGCGGTGGCGACGGCGCCATTGCCGGCGCCGTCACAGTCGCAGCCTCTGTCACATCCATCATTTACGTCGCTGTCACCGCCGGCTTCGCTGTTGCCTTCGACGGCGCCATCAGCGCCGCCACAGTTGCCACCGCAGTCGCCATCACAGCTATATCCATCATCTACGCCGCCACTGCCGGCTTCGCCACAGTTGGCGCCACAGTCGGCGGCGCCATCACAGTCACAATCCCCGTCACAGCCTCCGCCACGGTTGGCGTCACAGGCTCCGGACCTCTCTTATCTTGAACAAAACCTGTTCAATTACAGGGCGCCGAATTTCAAAGGGTTAGCATCCGGGCTAACTATAACAGTTTGTAGAAATTACTTTGAAGAAGTGGAGTATATAGCGTCAGACATCATAAACGCGCGCCGTGAAAGAGGATATAGGCTGAGGGATATTGCGGTTATTTGTGGTGATCTTGAAGCGTATGCCGCGCTATTCAGGTCAGTTTTTTCAAAATATGGTATCGAATGTTTCATCGACAAAAAATCGGATATAATAAATCACCCGCTGGTTGTGCTAATGCTCTCGGCGCTAAGTATTCTGGAAGATAATTTTGACTATGAGGCGGTGTTTTCATATTTAAAGACCGGGCTTACAGATGTAAGCAGACAGAACGTGGATCTTATCGAAAATTATGTCCTTGCATACGGTATAGCAGGCGGAATGTGGACGAGGGATGAACCATGGCATTATCTGTCAAGGGCGTTGCATGCTGACAATCACGGCGGCGCCGATTACCTTAGCCGCGTAAATAAAATCAGGAATCAGGTTAGAATCCCCCTCCTAAGGTTGAGGGAGGAGTTCAGGAAGGCCGAAAACGCCGGAGAATATTGCAGGGCGTTTTACAATTTTCTGAAATATGGCGGAGTTGTGAAAACAGTATCATCAAAGTTGTCGCAGTACGCAAGAAGAGGGGACACGGTCAAGGAGTCTGAACTCAAGCAGGTGTGGGCGGCGATCATGGATGTACTCAATCAGATTTATGAACTGTCTCCGGGGATTGATGTTTCTGTAACGATTTTTTCAAAACTGCTGAGATGCGGGTTGGCGGACCATCAGATTGGGCAGATACCGCCGTCGGTAGACCAGGTATTGGTAGGTAGCGTCAGCAGGACAATAACTCATTCGGTCAGGCGCTTGTACATAGCCGGCGCGGTGGACGGAGTGCTGCCGGGACGGGAAAAGGACGAAGGAATACTGACTGAGGCGGAAAAAAGTGAGCTTGCTGACTTAGGGTTAAAGCTATCAACGGACTCGAAGAAACTTGCGTATGATGAGCAATATAATTCCTACTCGATAACTACAATTCCAAGCCATGAGTTGACAATCAGCTATCCGATCGCTGATTTATCAGGAAAACAGTCCAAACCCTCAATGATTATACCAAGGCTTAGGAAGCTGTTCCCAAAACATATTGAGATCGACTTATTCGGGATGGATGGGAGAGAGAGATTCTTATACGAAACAAATGACAGGGAGATGGCCTTTGACAGCCTTGTCACACAAATCAGGGAAAGTTGCGACGACGGTCGTGGGATTCCAAAGGAATGGAAAGCGGTATACGATTATATGTCCCGGGAGGGAGAGTACGCGCCCAGGCTGAAAAATGTTTTAGCATCGCTCGAGTACAGGCAAAATCATGTTAACCTCTCTGAGGAGACGCTATCTTTACTGTTTGGAGGCGATGTGGAAAAACGGATAAAAATGAGCGTTTCGCGCCTCGAACAGTATGCGGCGTGCCCATTTTCCTATTTTGGGAAGTACATCATAGGAGCGAATGACAGAAAGATATACACGCTTGAATTGCCGGATATCGGAAGTTTCGTACACAAGGCGATTGAACTTGTTTCCAGGCGTTTTACCGAGCGGTTGACGGAAGACGTCAACTACAGAGAGCTTGCCGGGGCTATTGGCGGGGCTTCTGCCGGGGCGCCTGTTGAGGCTTCCGCCGGCGGTTCTATCGAGGGGCCTATTGGGGCTTCTGCCGGAACGCCTGTTGGGGCTTCCGCTGGGGCTTCTATTGAGGCGCCTGCCGAGGCTTCTCTGCACGCTTCTCCTTGGAAGGATATCGGCTTTGACGAGTGCCTGGAGGAATCGGAGCTGGTTGTGAACGAATTGCTCTCCGATGATGATATGAGTATTTTTAGTTCAACCGAAAGAAATAAATACCTGACGTCGCGCTTAAAAGATACTGTGGCGTGGACCATTTATGGTATGGCAAAGCATTTTGAAAGCGGGGAGTATATCCCATGGGGCTTTGAAGCTGATTTTCATGACGATGAAAGCACGGAGCTTGTCCTGGATAATGACTGGAGGATTTGCCTTACAGGCGTTATTGACCGCATTGACCTGGCGCCTGAGATCAAATCCGGGGCGGCGCAGGGTTTCGTGAGAGTTATAGATTTCAAGACTGGCAGCAGGGATTTATCTCTTCAAGATATCTACTACGGAATATCGTTTCAGTTACCCGTATATCTTGACAGAGCCATAAAAATGCTATCGGGAGGGATGGCGGCGGATCATGGAAAGGTAGATTATCTACCTGGAGGCATGACGTCGGAGCATGGAAAGGCAGATTATCTGCCTGGAGGCATGTTCTATTTTGAGGTAAAAAGACCGATGCTCGACATGAAAAAGAAAGGCAGGCGGACAAGCGGCGCTGACGTAAGTGGTGACTACACTGCTGATTATGTTACAAGCGACTCCGGTGACGAAGCAGACAATAATGGTATTGTGCGCGCCGATGGCAATGACAGAAATTGGTTCATTAGCGACGAACTTCTTGAGCTGATGGGTATGAACGGATTGTTCATTGGAGACGAGGAACTTTTTCGGACTACTGTCGACAGGAAAGCGGATAAAACGTCTGGGGTTGTAAAAGGGATATCCTTTAAGGCAGGCGGGGGTTTTTATAGCAGAGTAACGGCGCCAACGCAAGAGGACTTTAAACTCATTAGCGAGCGTGTTAATGAAAATATAAAGAGGCTGTGCGGCAAACTCACGACGGGTGATTTCAGTATTACTCCATATAAGAACAGAGGCAAAAAACCGTGCAATTGGTGCCCATACAGCGGGGCTTGCGGCGTTGAACTTATCGCGCCGGGAGCGGCATTTCGACATTTTTTAAAACTCAGTGACAAAGAGGTTATCACAAGGCTGACAGAATACGGGCGCGCCCTTTCGACGGATACCGCAAAACTTTCATAGCCGTCGTTTAATTATTCCATTCAAGCCTGTGAATTGTGTGCAACTATTCAGACATTTAATACGTCTAGTATGTATTAGGTATTAGGTCAGTATTTGTATTAGTTCATTGTGTGATTAGGGTAAAATGTGATTAGGACGGTATGAAAAATTTCAACATGCAAAATTGGGTACGATAATGCAACCGTCAATGTCAATAGGTTAACGCGACGCCCGTGTAGGGGATGGGCTTGCCCATCCCGTAATGCACCAGAAAACGGTAGAGGCAAGCCTCGACCCTGCGAAAATCATGTTTGGATGGGCAAAGACAAGGGTATGTGCAAGTATTCCGGCAGAATAATAAGCAATTTTACAGGTCGCAAAATTTTCTTTCACCGAAATAAAGAAGGCGGTATTTTAAAGCGTTATGTTTAAGGCGGTATATTTAAATATGTAAAAGGGGAGATGGACGCCATGTTTAGCAGGAAGATTGTAACTCATCGGTATATGCACACCAAAAGGGGCTTATGTTTATTTGTTGCATTTTCGCTGATCGTCTTTCCGGTTTTATTGATTTCAGGGTGTTTGCCGCCTAATACTACCGCGCGATATGTTACAGAACCACCAGGCGGACCTGAAACATCACAGCCGGAGGTCGACCCATACAATCCCAATCCGGCGCGGTCGGATGACGACCCATACAATCCAAATCTGACACAGCCGGAGGTCGAACCTGAAATTTATGAACTTTCACAGCCTGATATTAGTGCCGGCAACCCCGATACTACACTATCTCATGTTGATCCGGAAAACCAAGAACTTACATTGCCCGATGTTGGCCCTGACAGCCAAGGTTTTACACAGCCGGATGACGACCCCAGTGACACAGGACTGATAAAGCCGGACAATGACCCGGATAACCCCGGACTAACACTGCCGAATACTACTAGCACTATCAGCGCCAGGCCGACACAGCCTGGCGCCGGGCAGGGCGGTCGCGGTGCGCTTACTTCATTCAGCTATTATTTTGGCGGCTTTGATATGGGCTATTGGTACTACAATATTTTTAAAAGAAACGGCAACACATATATTACAGGCATGGGTCACAACGGCGTGGAACTGAATATTGCCTGCATGATTGACGAATCAGTCCTGGTTGATATTGATGAAATAATCCGGGAGTACAACATATACTCTTGGAATGGGTTTAGCAAATCAGACGACAACGTAATTGACGGCTATAGTTTTAAAATTTCTGCATTGTACGACGAAGGTGAAGTTGAGGCAAACGGATACCATTCTTATCCGAAAGGATACGATGAAGGCCATAAGGCGCTGGCCGGGTATCTGGAACAACTGGCGTCAACTTTAGGCGCGCCGGAAATCACGGAAAAAAATGAAGTGTCGTCCATATTAATCAGATTTTATGACGATATAAGTGTAGACCTTTATTTTTCCGGAGAGTATTCCTTAATCCAATTTAGGAATAAAGATTTGCGCAAATCCCTGTCATTCGATGAAGCGGGTTGGGTGAACATTGATAGACTTGTCGATTGCATTATGGATTACTATGCCCGGCATAAGGACGAAAAATATGAATGGAGCGTGAAAGGCGGCTATATAAGTATCGAAGCGAACAGTGAGGAAATAGGAGTAAAGATTGAAAATACTATTGACTTCAGTGACAATAAAAAAGAAGAATACAAAGAAATCGAAAGGTTAGCATTTGCACTCTTTCCAGATATATGACAAAATTAGCTAAATAACAAATCCGTGAGGCGTTTGACTTATTTTATACTTCACGTTTGTATTCAGAGATCCGCAATGGCGTTTCTGACATGCATTGTCGAAGCGATGGATATCTTGCCGAAGAATTGCAGCTTGAATTGGCTTCTCGTCCGGCGTGTAATGCTTCAAGCGTTTTTAAAGAGATGTTATAGGGTGGATATAGTGGGAATCGTACGGGACAGGTGGACAACTGAACAATTGTTGGCTATTGAGGCAACCGGAGGGAATACTCTTGTGGCGGCTGGCGCCGGTTCGGGCAAAACATCCGTTTTGGTTGAACGCGTGCTCAGGCTCATTACAGATCCGGTAAAAGGTATAGATATTGATAGCCTTCTCATTATGACTTTTACAAACGCGGCAGCGGCTGAGATGAGGGAAAGAATTGCCGCAGGACTGACAAAAGGACTCGAGGAATCTGATGAACCTGACAGATACCAAAGACAGCTCACATTGCTCGGCAGGGCGTCGATTTGCACGATACACTCTTTCTGTATGGAAGTGATAAAGGACAACATAAACCTGGTACGTGGTCTGAACCCGGGATTTAGAATCGCCGACGAGGCTGAAATACAGCTTCTAAAGACTGATGCAATAGACGATTTATTCGAGGAATTATACTTGTTTGAAAACGGCGCCGGCGCCGACATGGATGTGGGTCATGCTGTCGGCGGAAGTTCGAGTGTGGGCGCGGGCGCCGACATGGGAGTAGGCGCAGAAGGGTTTATTGAACTTGCGGAGGTTTTTGCCGACGGCAGAGATGACGCCAGACTATCTGAGATGGTAGTATACACATACGAGTTTATCAGAAGCGACCCTTGGCCTTCCAAGTGGCTGGAGCATATGACGGCAAAGTTTGATATTAAAACGGAAGATGATTTTTACGCGTCCCGGTGGTTTGGGAGCATTATTAACTATTTGCGGGAAGGTATTGAAACACTGTACAGTGTAGTATCGCAGAACAGCGTCGATTTGTACATACCGCTCAGTAAAAAAAAGGCGTTTGCCAATGCATCCGACGCTATAGAGGCCATATCCGGATTTAAGGATAGGATGCGTGAGAAGAACGGGTATTCATGGGACGAGCTAAGAGAGGAGTTGCACGAACTTGGATTTGCCCTAAAGGCTCTGTGCCCAAGGGCAAGCGCTAAAGAGGACGAGACGCAAAAACTTGCCAGGGAGGCTGTGAAAGAGGCTGTCGGGACTTTTCTCTCGGATATAAGAGACGAGTTTTTCAATTTGGAGCTTGCTGATATTATTGAGGAATTCAAAAATCTGTACAGGCTTATCCGGAATCTCTCCGACGTGGTGTTGGAATTCGGGAAAAAGTATGAAGCCCTAAAGATAAAGAATAGTGTTGTTGATTTTAACGACCTTGAACATATGGCAATAGGGATTCTTTTGAATGATGATGGTACGCCTGCTGACGCAGCCCGCGCGTACAGGGATAAGTTTGCGGAGGTTATGATAGACGAGTATCAGGATAGCAATTTGATTCAGGAGTACATCATAAGGGCAGTGTCCGGCGGGCGAGGCGACAATGTGTTCATGGTGGGGGACGTGAAGCAGAGCATTTACAGGTTCAGGCAAGCGATGCCAGAACTTTTCATGGAGAAATACGAAAAATACGAGAAATACGAAAAAAACGAGAAATACGAAAAATATGTCAAATATCTCAGTAATACCGGGCTTGATGAAGCTAAAGTTCAAGGAGACGTAGCGAGAGGGGACTGCAAAGAAGGCGCTGCTACGGGAAGTGTAAAGAGCGGCGTTGAGGGTATCGTAAAGAGCGGCGTTGTAAGTGGCGAAGAAGGCGACGTTACAGGAGGCGTAGAAAGCGTCGTTGCGGGCGACGTCGAGGACGAGGGCGGCGCTGCGAATGACGTAGAGAGCGGCATTGTAAGTGGCGTAGAAAGCGGAGTTGTAAGTGGCGTAGAGGGAAGAAAAATCCTTTTGTATAAAAATTTCAGGAGCGGCAGAAATATTCTAAGCTTTGTTAACGCTCTGTTTGAGAAGATTATGTCAAAAGAGATGGGAGAGATGGAATACACACAGGAGGAATATCTGAGGCCTGGGATTGAGGATAGTGAGGCGGTCGAAGGGTCAGTCTCAATTCATATCATTGACAGTGGCGCGGAAGGAACACAAGGTGTAGAAGTAGCTCCGGGACAGGGTATAGCGCAAGACGCAGTGACGGCGCCGGGGCAAGATAATGCGCAAGGCGCAGTGACGGCGCCGCCTGAACAGAGCATGGCGCAAGGCGCAGTGACGGCGCAGGGGCAAGGTAATGCAAAAGACGCAGTTACGACGCCTGAACAGAGCATGGCGCAAGGCGCAGTGACGGCGCCGGGGCAAGATAATGCGCAAGATGTAGTTACTGCGCCTGAAAAGAGCATGGCGCAAGACGCAGTGACGGCGCCGGGGCAAGGTAATGCAAAAGACGCAGTTACGACGCCGGGGCAAGATAATGCGCAAGGCGCAGTGACGGCGACGTCTGATCAGAGTATGGCGCAAGGCGCAGTGACGGCGCAGGGGCAAGGTAATGCAAAAGACGCAGTTACGACGCCTGAAAGGAGCGTAACACCTGACGCTACGTCTGACGCTACGTCTGACGCTACATCTGACGCTACGTCTGACGCTACACCGGACGGAGCGGATGACGCCGCCATCGAGGAAAATGCAGTATATGAAGCAAGATTCGTGGCGGAAAAGATAAAGGAGCTTGTCGACTCTGCGTATATACTCGACGGCGGCCAAGTCCACAGAAAAGTCCGCTACGGCGATATTGCCGTCTTGATGAGGTCTGTCCAATTCACAGCGCCTGTTTTCGCAGACGAGCTGGTCGCAAACGGCATACCCGCGTACACTGAAACCGGAACTGGATATTTCGAGACATATGAAATCAAAGTGGCAATGTCTCTGCTTAAAATTATTGATAATCCATTGCAGGACATACCATTGCTCACAGTTCTAATGTCCCCGATATTTTCGTTTAGCGCTGATGACATTTCATTTATAAAATATGTCGCATTTCCCCGCAATCAGGGACTACAGCCCGATAAAAGGCTCTACGAATGTATAGAGAATTTCGCGGCTAAACACAGCAATTATCCCAACCTTGCGTCCCGCGCGGCGTTTTTCCTAAAAACACTTTCTCGCTGGCGCGAATATAGCGTGGAAATGCAGGTCAGCGAACTGATTTGGAGGCTACTCTCGACGACCGATTTTTTTAATTGCGCTAAGGCTATGCCCGGTGGAGCAGTGAGGTATACAAACCTGCTTAGACTCTTTGAGTACGCCGGGCAATATGAGAGGATAAGTTACAAGGGGATTTTTAATTTCATTCGCTATATAGATAAAATGATAGAGAAAGGCAATGACTTTGCCGTTCCGAAAGTAGTCGGCGAGGATGACGATACTGTGCGCATTATGAGCATCCACAAAAGTAAAGGGCTTGAGTTCCCGATAGTATTCCTCGCGAGCGCCGGCAAGCGGTTTAATCTGGGAGACGCCTCAGCCAAGTTGGTTTTACACCGTTATGAAGGGTTTGGGCCTGATTATGTGGATGTTAAGCGGAGGATTCGCGACAATTCGCTTGCCAAGAAAATAATACGGAAAAGAATAAAATCCGAAACCCTGTCAGAGGAAATGAGGATCCTGTATGTCGCGCTGACCAGGGCAAAAGAACGCCTCATAATAGTGGGAAGCTCCCGGAATGCCGAAAAAACAGTGGGGAAATATAGCACATGTGAGGGCCGGCTGCCTGGCGGAATGGTATCGGGCGCAAATTCACACCTGGATTGGATATGTTCTGTAAAACCATTGTATGACATAGAAATACTCGCCAGGGATATGTTCGCCGTTGTGCCGACTGTTACGGCGAGTTTCGCTCCGGCTGCTACGGCGAGTTTCGCTCCGACTGCTACGGCGAGTTTCGCTACGGCTGCTATGGCGAGTGCTGAACCGATTACCGCGATAAATGTTGCGGATGGGCAAGATGCGGCTGTTGCTATGCCGGTTATCGCGCCGGTTGCCCGGATTGTCGAGCCGGCTACCGAACCGAGCGTTGCCGATGTGCAGGGTGTGGCGAGTGTTGCGGTGATTGCGGCGCCTGTTGATGCAGTGATTGCGGCGCCTGTTGATGCGCTGATTGCGGCGCCTGTTGATGCGCTGATTGCGGCGCCTGTTGATGCGCTGATTGCTAATCCGAGTGTTTCCGATGAGCAGGATGCTGAAAAAGAATTGGTAGCCGATAAGGCTTCAGATAAATGTGAACCCCACGAACGCGAATTCCTTGAAAGAATGGAATGGAAATCTCCCGATAGAAAATGGGCAAAAATACCCTTAAAAGTCTCCGTCACTGATATGGCGCCCGGGGAATCAAGACTAAACGCCAGTTCATCTCATTGGAACGGGGGCAGTGATGAAAGCGTTGTCCTTTTCCCGGAGATAAGAGAGCAAAGTAATGAAAAAGTGGTTTTAGAGAAACCTCATTTTTTTGGTGGCAAAGATGGGTTTACGAGCGCTCAGATAGGGACGTTTACGCACCTTGTGCTTGAAAAGATGGATTTTAGAAATACAAAATCGGTTTCCGACATTGAAAACACATTAAAAGACATGATTAAGAAGGAAATGCTCTTGAAAGAGCAAGCCGAAGCGGTAGACAAAGAAAAACTCCTGGAGTTCCTTCGATCTGATGTGGGCAAGATGGCGTCTGTCGCCCCGAGGCTGAACAAAGAGACGACATTTACACTCAAACTGTCCTATGAAGAATACTTTGAACTGTCAGCCCCGCAGTCAGCTCCGATATCGACGCCGCAGTCAGCTCCACAGTTTGGCCCGCAATCGGCGTCAATACAGCCAAATGATGATTCCGTTCGCAGAGATGATGATTTTGTGCTATTACAGGGAATAATCGACTGTTGGTTTGAGACGCCGGACGGAGGAATTATAATTATAGACTATAAAACAGACAAATCAGACCGGAATAACTCCAAAGACAGTATAAAATCAAAATATAAAACTCAACTGGATCTCTATGGCAGGGCCTTAACAAAAATAACAGGCAAACCTGTGCTAAAAAGATACATATTCATGCTCTTTACGGGTGAATGCGTAGAAGTATAATGTTTTTATCCGCGAGAAAGCGCCGCAACCCCCGACGGACAAGGTATGACGCTGATTGATGATTTATGGTGGATTCCGCTGCCTTCGGATAGCTATATGTCAGAATTGAACCATTGAGGCAGGAGGGTGCGTAAATGGACAATATTACCGCTGATTGCCCATTGGGACCGCGTGTATTAGCTGTAACTCCGATGTAAGATTATAAGCTGCTTCTTACATTTACAAATGGTGAAAGACGCATATTTGACGCCAGGCCACTAATCAATCTAACAGTGCATAAACCGCTCATGAGCAAAGCTTTTTCAAATCGGTAAAGGCGGATTATGGTACAATATCATGGCAGCAAGGTATAGACTATTGTCCGGACACACTGTATAGCGAAAGTATTTCGGAATAATCAAAATTAGCTGCCACTTTAAACTTTAAGTGTTCTGCTGAATAGCTGCCAGGGCAATCGCATAAAAGATTCTTTCTGACCTAACAAGCCCAATAATAGCAAGAAAAACTATGTATAAAGGGATTGCGAAANAAA
>JGI24702J35022_10000122_pt1 | contig 37778 bp, 31 predicted proteins | sample TergutTh196P4_FD_35022 | JGI IMG/M metagenome (IMG submission 35022) | reverse complement strand
TTCCTAATGGCGGAGAGGGTGGGATTCGAACCCACGCTACCTTGCGGTAGACCTGATTTCGAGTCAGGCTCGTTATGACCACTTCGATACCTCTCCAAGGTAGAATTGTTCATTTTCGCTTGCTTAAAACAAAATACACGATTATAATAGTTTTGTCAAGTGCGTGATTAGGGTAATTCATGATTAGGGTAGTGATTAGGGTAGTGATTAGGATAGTGCGTGCGTACAATTTAGGGAGAGGGTCTTGATGGACGGCATCCTTAGAGAAGTGAACATAAAATCCGATATGCCGACTGTTGACGATGCCATACGGAGGATCACATACAACGTTAAAAACGCCGGGGCTCTCGGCGTTACGGCAATTAAGTTCGTGCATGGGTACGGATCGACGGGAAAAGGCGGCGCGATACGCACTGAGGTACGCAAATACCTGGAACGGCAAAAGACACGAAAACAAATCAGCAACTATATCACCGGTGAAGATTTTTCGATATTTGACGAAGCCACGAGGAACGCATTTGCAGTATGCGATATGCTGCGGCGCGATAACGACCTCGATCGCCATAACAACGGCATTACTATTGTCATTCTATAACGATTATAAGCCATTTATTGCAAACATGTCCGTAATCCCGCAACCGGATGCCGCGCGATGCGGCTATATTCGCCCAACAGCAGCACAACACGAACGGAGATCGGAGGACATATGCAGCTGATCGTCGCGGTCAACAGCGATTGGGGAATCGGCTATAACAATACGCAGTCCGTCGTCCTCCCGGAGGATAGGCGCCACTTCAAAGCTTTGACGGACGGCGGCACAGTTATTGCCGGAAGGAAGACTTTTGAGGATTTTGGAAGGCCCCTGCCCAACAGGAAGAATATTGTCTTGACGCGCAACATGAGTTACAATGTCGATGGCATCATCATCGCGCACTCGGTCGACGAAGCCCTCACTTTTGTTGCCGGTGATGATGCTGATATGGTGTTCATTATCGGTGGCGGGAGCATTTATACGCAGTTCTTAAACATGTGTTCCCACGCGCATGTGACAAAGATTAATGCCATGCCCCCATCCGACACATATTTCCCAAACCTGGACGAATCTTCGAACTGGTATCCGGAGCGACGCGGGGAACCTGCAATTTCTAGCGGAGTGGAGTTCTCGTTCGATATATATCATAACAATTCCATCCGGCGGGCGCCGGCAATCCCCCACGGTGGCACTAATGGCCATGATATCTGATAAATAAGGAGGTTTGCCATGTTTGAGCTATTCGTCAAGGCCGAGTCTCTTCCTGAGGCATATCATTGTGCGCTGGCGGAGCTGCATGCGAACAACGATGAGCTGCCTTGCCCGGATTATAACACCCGGCAAAAAGAGGCCTCCATGACCTTTATTGTCGAACAGCCGCTTTCCGAGCCGATGATCAGCAGATTATTCATCGGCGATCCGCGATCGCTCGAGCAATATCGCCAGGAGATGCTCGACGGCATTCTGGATTTCGAGGTCGAGCGAGGCAACTGGGAATATACTTACCATCAGCGGATGGAGAAACAGATTCCATGGTTGATCAGCGAGCTGCGACGCAACCCCGATTCGCGACGGGCCGTTGTTATCATTCGCGACGAGCAAGATCATGCATCAGATTCTCCCGCGTGCCTGCAGCACATGCAATTTCTCATCAGAAGCGGAGCGTTGCATTGCAAGGTCCTGTTTCGCTCAAATGATGCGACAAAAGCCGCTTTTATGAACGCTTTTGCTTTGATTATGCTGCAAAAGCGCATTGCGGACAGCCTCGGCGTGGCCATCGGCAGCTATACCCATCGAGCGAACAGCTTCCATGTATATGAACGTGACTACGATATGTTTGACGGCTACATCAGGCGCATCGCTGCAGGGGACGATCTTACATATTGCTACGAAGGTGATTGGGACGAGCAGATGGAGGAAGCAAAACCTGATATAGCAAAAATGGTAGAAACATTAAAAGGATGAATTATGGAATTTACATTTTCCGTCCCTTGTCTTTTCGGCGTCGAAGGCCTGTGCGCCGATGAGCTGCGGAGGATCGGCATGGCTGACGTCCGCGCAGAAAATGGACGAGTTCTATTCGCCGGTAGCGCCGGAGATATTGCGCGGGCAAACATCAATCTTCGCACGGGCGAGCGAGTGTTGCTCATTGTCGGCACGACGGCCGCCAACAGCTATGACGAACTCTTTGAGGGCGTTCGTGCGATGGGATGGGAGCGGTTCATTCCATTCGACGGCAAGTTCCCCGTCAAGGGGCATTCCTTGGACTCTAAGCTGCATTCCATTCCCGATTGTCAGAGCATAATCAAAAAGGCCATCGCCGAGTCGCTAAAGGTGAAATACAAGGTCGATTGGATGGCAGAATCCGGAGCTAAATACCAGGTGCGTTTCTCCATTATGGACAATATTGCGACACTTAGCATCGACACCACAGGCGACGGCTTGCACAAGAGAGGCTACAGGCCTGTTAGCAACGCCGCGCCCCTCAGGGAAACGCTTGCAGCGGCAATAGTAAAGCTATCGCGTTATCGCGGGCGCGAGCCTGTGTGCGACCCATTCTGCGGGTCGGGGACGATTCCGATCGAAGCGGCGCTTGCGGCGCTTAATCGCGCGCCCGGGCTGAACCGCGGTTTCTCGGCGCAGAGCTGGGCGTGGCAGAACAAGAGTCTTTGGGACGATGCAATTGCTGAAGCCAGAGCGCATGAATACCGCGGAAAATATGATATTTGGGGCGGCGATATTGATCGCGAATGCATCGATATCGCCAAAGAGAACGCCAAACGCGCCGGCGTCGCGGAGCATATTCGTTTTGAATGCTCAGATGCAGCAAGTTTCCGCAGAGATGCGCCGGGCGGCATTCTGATGTCCAACCCGCCATATGGCGAGCGGATCATGCAGCAAAGCGAGGCAGAGGATATATACCGACGCCTTGGCGCTGTCTCAAAGCAACTTGAAAAGTGGAAAATATACATTCTCTCTTCACACGCGGAATTTGAGCGCGCTTTTGGAATGGCCGCAGTAAAGAAGAGGAAACTATATAATGGTATGATCAAATGCGACTTATATATGTATTTTTGACGCAATACTCATGATGCGAGGCTTAGAAAAATGAAGCATTTATTCATCATCAATCCTGTTGCCGGCAACAAGAAACGCAACCTTGGCGAGATAGAGGCAAAGATCGCCCAATTTGCCGATGAGCTTGGCGACCCATATGAAATATACTTTACGAAGGCCCCGATGGATGCGGCCGAAAAGGTCGCTGAAACGGCAGATGCGATCGGTGATGGCGACCTATTGTATGTATATGCCTGCGGTGGCGATGGCACGCTTAATGAATGTGTCAACGGCGCCGCGGAGCGGGCGAATACCGCAATCACTCATTATCCTTGCGGGACAGGCAATGACTTCATTAGAACTTTTGGCGAGGACAACGTCGCCAAATTCCATGACTTGCATGCGTTCATCAAAGGCACGGTGAAACCGCTCGACCTAATAGATTGTAATGGGCGCTATGGCATAAACATCTGTTCCGTCGGGATTGATGCGCGGGTGGCAAATGATGTCCACAAATACAGCAAAGTCCCCGTTATCGGCGGCGCCACCGGCTATGTCACGTCGCTCGCGGTCAATATCATCAAGGGGATAAAGCAGAAATACCGCATATCGATTGACGGCGAGATAATTGAAAAAGACATCACGCTCGTCTGCGCCTGCAACGGACGGTTTTATGGCGGCGGGTTCAACCCTGTACCGGACGCTCTGCCGGACGATGGCGTTCTGGAGTATCTCATTCTTGATGGGGTTTCACGCCTGCGGGTTGCGCAAATCACCAACAGATATGCTAAAGGGCGGTTTCGCGAATTGTCGAAAATTATTGATTATCACCGCAGCGATTGCATGGAGATAGAGGGGGAACGCGATTTCGTCGTGAATATTGACGGCGAGATCATCAGCACAAACAAGATATGCTTCAATATCGTGCCAAATGGGATTAATTTTCTGTTTCCATCAGGCATGGTTTTTTCCGATGTCATAGATAATGGGAGATAATTGGAGAAAATTGTTGTCCGGAGGAGATTTCTGTCGATATTTGCCAATAATCACCATTTTTATACACTATTCCCCGGTATTTGCGGAATGTATAAGTTGCCAAAATAACTCAATTCAATTATTATAAGACTGCGTTAGCACTCATTGCTAGAGAGTGCTAACGCAGCCGGATTGTTAACAGACATTTTATAAGGAGGGCATACATTATGACATTAAAGCCACTGGCAGATCGCGTTATTATCAAGCAGGTCGAAGCGGAGGAGACTACGAAAAGCGGCATCATACTCACAAGCGCTGCGCAGGAAAAGCCGCAGGTATTTGAGGTTCTCGAAGTCGGCCCCGGCGGCATCATTGACGGTAACGAGGTGATAATGGTCGTCAAGAAGGGCGATCGTGTCATTACGGGTAAATACAGTGGGACCGAAGTCAAGATCGACGGCGATGAGATGACCATCGTGCGTCAGAGCGATATACTCGCTATTGTTGAATAATCCGCATCCATTCGCGCGAAAGGGTGATCGAGCATCGCCTTGCGCAATCAANTTGCTCACGGCTGCGCCGGCAGCAAAAACGTGACTATTACTATTATTATACGGGAGGTTATTGTTTCATGGCAAAACAGATCATTTATGGCGAGGATGCCCGCAGGGCTTTGGAAAAAGGCGTGAATCAGCTTGCCGATACCGTCAGGCTGACGATCGGTCCTAAGGGCAGGAATGTTGTTCTTGACAAAAAATATGGTTCCCCCCTTATTACGAACGATGGCGTCACTATCGCTAAAGAAATCGAACTAAAAGATCCTTTTGAAAACATGGGCGCCCAACTGGTCAAGGAAGTCGCCTCAAAGACAAACGATGTCGCGGGCGATGGCACCACCACAGCGACGATGCTTGCGCAGACCATGATCCGCGAGGGCATTAAGAATGTCGCTGCCGGTGCAAATCCGATGGTTATGAAGAGGGGCATCGAAAAGGCGGTCGTCGCCGCGGTCGATGCAATCAAAGCAAACTCAAACCCCGTCTCCGGGTCAGAAGACATCGCACGCGTCGGCGCGGTTTCTTCCGGCGACGATACGATCGGCATGCTCATTGCAGAAGCAATGGACAAGGTCTCTCGCAATGGCGTCATTACTGTCGAAGAGTCAAAAACTGCCGAGACATATTCGGAAGTCGTCGAAGGCATGCAGTTCGATCGCGGTTATATCACTCCCTATATGATTACTGATGCTGAGAAAATGGAAGCCGTCATCGACGATCCTTATATTCTCATCACCGATAAAAAGATTTCCAACATTCAAGAGATTCTCCCAATCCTGGAGCAGGTCGTGCAAGCGGGCCGCAAGCTCGTGATCATCGCCGAGGACGTCGAGGGCGAGGCTCTTGCGACAATCATCCTCAACAAAATCCGCGGCACGTTCATTTGCCTTTGCGTCAAGGCTCCCGGTTTTGGCGACAGGCGTAAGGAAATGCTTCGCGATATAGCTGCTCTCACAGGCGGCGAGGTCATCTCCAGCGAGCTGGGCATGGAGCTTAAAGAGGCTTCCGTTGATATGCTGGGGACAGCGCGCCAAGTCAAGTCCACAAAGGACAATACTATCATCGTTGAAGGCGCCGGCAGTTCCGAGAACATCAAAGCCAGGATCAACCAAATCGCCAGCGAGATTGAGATCACGACTTCGGATTACGACAAGGAGAAGCTGCAAGAGCGCCTGGCAAAGCTATCCGGCGGCGTTGCTGTCATAAAAGTCGGAGCGGCGACAGAGACAGAGATGAAAGAGAAAAAGCTCCGCATGGAAGATGCTCTCAACGCGACGCGCGCTGCTGTCGAAGAGGGTATCGTCGCAGGCGGCGGCACCATTTATGTCCTCGCTGCCAAGGCAGTCGAAAAGCTGCTTGACGGCGTCTCCGGCGACGAAAAGACCGGCATGGCGCTGGTTGCCAAGGCTCTGGAAGCTCCTGTCACCCAAATTGCTATCAACGCCGGGCTTGAAGGCGCTGTCGTTCTGGATAAAGTCAAGAGTTCGGCTGATTCGACATTCGGTTTCGACGCTGCGAAGCAAGAGTATTGCGACCTCATCAAAGCGGGCATCGTGGATCCAACGAAGGTCTGCCGTTCCGCTCTTGAAAACGCCGCTTCAATCTCCGCGATGGTGTTGACGACCGAGTCTTTGGTGTCTGACATCCCGGAGCCGCCGGCTCCTGTTGCTCCGGCCCCTGATATGGGTGGAATGTATTAACGCTAAGTTCCGCCTCGCGGCCTCCGGGCCTCACGTTAAATCAACAACCGGGGCGACCATGTCGCCCCGGTTGAATCACTATACCGTACTACTTCGTTGCCCCGGTTGATTAATTATATTATACTGCTGCGTTCTTTCTTCCTTGCGCGCTTGTGTTCGTACATCCTCTCGTCAGCAACGCTGAGTATTTCGCTCGACGACAGCGTGTTCTCCTCATCGACGGTAATTATACCGAAGCTGACGCTGTAATAGAAGTCTTTCCCCTCCTGATACTCATCGTTTTGAATCTTTTCCTGAAGCTCCTCCATACGTTTGCATGCGTCGTCATATGCCGCATCAGGCACAAGCAGCATATACTCATCTCCGCCGATGCGGCAAAGCACGGTGTCGTCGGAATATGTCTGCAGATGCTTTGCGACTCTTGCAATATACTCGTCGCCTTCATTGTGGCCAAATTTGTCGTTTACAAACTTCAAGTTGTCGAGGTCTACAAAAATCAGCGCAAACCTCTTTTGCAGCGCGACCCATTCGTTGAGGGCAAACATGCCGTAAAAGCGGTTGAACGAATGCGTAAGAGCATCACGATATGCATAATTCTCCAGTTCCACCAATTGTCTTTTTTCCGTGCTGACATCATCGATGACGAGAGCTATGGCATTTCTTTCGTCCCATTCGATTTTATATATGTTAATTGATAGATACCGCTCCACATTGAATTGAATCAACGTAACATCAAAATAGGTTTCGCCGCCCGGCACATCATATTCCGGCATGAGCTCCATCAATTTTGATATATAGTCAGGATCCCTTTCTATTTCCAATCGGGCGCGGTCATTTGTATGCAGCACATCGTGATCATCGGTCGATATGACGAATATTTGCTCCGGAATATAGTGCATCAGCTTGCTTAAAAGCAGATTGCTCTGCTCCATTATTCGTGCGTGCTTTTGGCTCAGGCTGATCTCGTTTTCCAGCCCTCTCTGCCGATCTGCAAGCTGCACGACCATTGTGTTGAAGGCATCCGCAAAATCGCCCATGAAGTCGATTCGTTGCTTATAATCCCCTTTTGCAACCTGTTGTGACTGCCATGTGATGTGTTTGAGGCTGGCATGGAGCGATTTAAGAGGTGCCGTGAACTCATTTTCCGGAGGCGGAACCTTCGCGCTGAGATCTCCCCCTGCAAGGGCACTAGCAAATTCATGGTATTCTGCCACGCACTGTGACAAATATATCAGTCCTTTGCCAAGAGTCACGTAGTCTTCCTCCAGTTTGTCGAGGTCGAGTCGCGTTCCGGCTGTATTAAAAAAGATTTCACGCAGATATGAAAATAGCAAGTCGGATGTGGCGCTCATATGTGACCCTCTATTGTAAATCCAAGATTACCTGCAGGCAGTGCTACTAACGTGGGGCTCGCGCCCCACAACCCATCGGGACAGCTCGCTCATGGGCGAAGTGAATTCGCCCTACTCGCTTGTCCCTCACGCAGGGTCTGCATTAAACCTGCATACACGGTCGCCGGTCGCCCAACAGTCAACTTCGCGTACGTCGTATTTCTTCCCCGTATATGCCTCGAGAATGCCTGATATGAATCCCTCGTCATATACGCAAACGCTCTCGTTGGTAATCGGCAAGCCGCTGCAGTCCAGGTCTTCCGCAACTGTAAGAATAATGTTTCCGTTTTCAGGGTTAAACGCTTCCATGCGCAGAATGCCGATCTTAAGCATTTTCAGCGACTCTTGCAGATGTGAAACGAAGCTGTCGAAATCCTGGTCCAGGTTAAGCACGTTTTTGGCGAACTCCGTTCCTGCAAGGTATCCCGATTTGCGGAAAAAGTCATTTGCTTTTGTCAATCCCATCTCGCTGCTGATCGTGTCAAAGAGCGTAAACTGCATGAGCCTGTAAACTATAACAGGCATTTCCTCGCCCAGCCCTCCGCGACCGGTTTTTATGTTGCCGAGGCTTTCCCACTTAAATTCCCTTTTGCCGCCTTCTTTGAATACGTTAATTATGTTATCCATTGTTTCCTCCTTCGTCCGGCTTTATTATTGCCTCTACACACTAATTTACACTTTTACAACATTTGCGAACCTCATTCGCCTCATAAATGCGCAAAATATGCCTGTTTTTCACATTATAGTATAATTTATGTATACGCTTCTGTCAAGGAAAACGTGCATTTATTTGTTTGCGGCATGGAATGCGTTTGCGGTGTGCCGCCGGGCGCAAGGACGTGAATTGTAGCCCAGATGACGTTGAAACGCTTGAAATGTCACAATATACATATGGTCTTTTTGCCGCATTTATGCTATGCTATCTGCAAAGATAATGCCTTGGCGATTACTGATACAAACAACAAGACAAATCAAATCGCAAAGGGATTCCACATATATAGGTAATCACTCCGGAGTTGGCGCGAGACCACGCACGCGCAGGCCGAACCCCGGAAACACAAGGGAGGAACAAGAACCAATGTTTGCAAGCGTATTGATCGTATTCCTGATCTCGCTGCTGATGTGTTGCGCAATCGCATATATTATGGGGCAGTTATGGTTCAGCGACATGCGAAACAGACGCATACGCAGCTTTTTTCTCCTTGGCATCGAGATCTTCTTTTGGACCCTGCTCAATGCGATGACAATGGTAGTCAATCGCGACTATTTTGCAATCATATACACATTGCGGATGGTCATGGTCTGCATCATCCCATTCGGCGTGGTCTGGTTTATCCTTCATTTCATCGAATCCCCTCTCCGTCTGAAAAAAGCGATACGCAATCTCTTCATCATCCTTCCGGCAGTCGATTTATTAAGCATGGTCACAAACCCGCTCCATCTCGCTTACTTCACAGACTACAACGCTCCGATACCCGGCAGGTCTCCATTGTTCTGGATACACACCGGCATGGACTTTGTGTTTATAATTGCGGCGTTCATTCTCCTTATACGCTTCATAATTAAAAACGCGAAGGACAATCCTCTGTTCATACTCACGGGAGTCGGGATGCTGATCCCATATGGCCTCAACATGATGTATACATTTGGCGTGATATCTTTTCCGCATGATATCACACCATTGGGGTTTTTCATCACATTCATACTATTCGTCTATGTCGCCTATCGCGCGCGATTGTTCAATATCAAGATCACCCTCTTTTCCACAACCATGGATGCAATCGACGACATCATCATAATTTTCAATGAAAAACTTGACATCATCGATGCCAACAGCAGAGCTATCGATGTTTTCAGCGGTCTCCCTCTCATATCCGGGCACACGAAAATTGATCCCTTCCTTGCATTTGTCCGCAGCATCGCAACTGACACAAAGCCACAGGATCTCGTCTATCTGATCGCGCAAAAAATTGATGTCGACGGCGAGTGCTCATTATCTCTTCCGAACGGCGAGGTCCATACTTATACGATAATATGGCGCGCTGTATATGAGGGCAGGTCTGCATCCGGGTATATATTGATGATGGCGGATGTCAGCAGATATCGCGAGATGATTAACGAAATAAACATGCAGAATGACGAGCTGCTCGAGCTTACGATAGAAGCGGAAGCTGCGAACAGGGCAAAGAGCGACTTCCTGGCTAATATGAGCCACGAAATCCGCACTCCCATGAACGCAATCATCGGCATGACATCGATCGGCAAATCCGCTGCTTCTGCGGATAGGAAAGATTACGCTCTCGACAGGATCGAGAGCGCATCCGCTCATCTGCTCGGAGTCATCAACGACATTCTCGATATGTCAAAAATCGAAGCAGCAAAGTTTGAGTTATCCCCCACCGTTTTCAACTTTCGCGAAATGATACAGAGAGTTCTGAATATCATCAACTTGAAGGTCCAGGAGAATAAACAAGACTTTTCCGTAAGCATCGGCGATGACATCCCCGAGTTTCTATTATGCGACGACCAGCGGCTTGCGCAAGTCATAACCAACCTTCTGAGCAATGCAGTCAAATTCACGCCTGAAGAAGGCTCTATCAGTCTTACCGTGACGTTGGTCGGCGACAACGCGGATCGTTGTAGAATTAGAGTTGAAGTGTCCGACACCGGCATAGGCATCAGCGAAGAGCAGCAAGAGCGCTTGTTCACGTCGTTCGGGCAGGCCGAGAGCAGCACGACACGCAAATATGGGGGCACCGGGCTTGGTTTAGTGATTTCAAAACGTATTGTTGAAATGATGAACGGCCGCATATGGGTCGAATCTACGCTTGGAAAAGGTTCCGATTTCGTTTTTGAGATTGAAGCGTCAGCAGCGAGGCAAGCGGACATCATCGATACCTCGATGGAAAGCGACAGCGGCGCTATGAGCAACTTCGCCGATTATCGCATTCTGCTTGCCGAAGATATGGAGATCAATCGTGAGATCGTGCTTGCTCTTTTGGAGCCGACTCAATTAAAAATCGATTGCGCGGAGAATGGCTTGGAAGCGCTGCGGCTTTTCAGAGACAATTTTGAACAATATGGCATGATATTTATGGACATACAAATGCCCGAGATGGACGGCTATGAAGCGACACGCCAAATTCGGGCACTGAATATTCCATGGGCGAAAAGCATCCCCATCGTTGCTATGAGCGCCAATGTTTTTCGGGAAGATATTGAGAGGTGTCTCGACGCGGGAATGAGCGGCCACATCGGCAAGCCGCTGGATATCAACGAAGTCATGAGCACTTTGCGCTATTATCTGTTGAATTGACGATATCTTGGGGCTCGCTCCCCAAAACCCGGATGTTGCGAGTCGCTGGCGTTATAGTGAGGCGAGCAGATTCGCGGCTTCTTCCATGTTCTTAATGACCGGCACGCCAAACGGGCATCGCTCTTCGCAACTGCCGCACCCAATGCACTCATCGCCACCATGCGCCAACTCCTTGTAGTGGGAGCGCACGGATGGCGGTATGTTTTTATCATCCAATTTGGCAATATCAAGATATCTATTGATAGATGCGATATCAAGCTCCGCAGGACACGGTTGGCAATGGCTGCAATATACGCAGCTCCCTTTAAAATCGTTGCGTACGGAACTGAGCACGTCAGCATACCCACGTTCGGCCTCGCTGATGTCGAGATATCGCAGCGCGTCCATCATCTCCGCAGCCGTTTTGCACCCTGCCATCACGCTGGCGACTGCAGGTCGCGACAGCGCATAATGGATGCATTGCGGCGCTGTCATCGCCATCGCGAATGGCGTGTGTTCCGCCGATAGCAGCTTCCCCGCTCCAAACGATTTCATAACAGTAATGCCTATTTGCTTTGATTCACAGAGTTTATACAGCTCCGCGCGTTTCGGGTCGATGCCTTTAAACAACTCCGCAGATAATCCTTTTTCGAAGAAACTCAGTATGTATTCCTCAGAAGGGAGCATATCAAACGCCGGATTGATGCTGAACATCAGCAGCTCGGGAATACCGGTGTTGATAGCTTTGGTAGCAATCTCCGGGTTATGCGAGCTGAACCCAATATGTCCGATATCGCCTTGTTGCTTCAGGCGCAACGCGTATTCAACAAAGTCCGTTTCAAAGACCGCCTTATAATCTTTATCCGAATCGATAAAGAACATCATGCCAAAATCGATATACCCGCCAAATAGCCTCAACATGCTTTCAAAGTATTTTTTGACGGTCGGCAAGTCGCGGCTGATGTCATATTGCTGCCCCACATCAGTAGACCCTATATGCCCTTGAATATATACTTCGCCGCGTTTGTTGCCGAGCGCTTTTGCGATGTTCTCTCTTACTTCCTTCCCCGGCATGAACACATCTAACACATTGACTCCATTTGCGAGCGCTGCATCAATTGTCTCTTTCACTATCTCATATGGTTTGTTATCCAGATGCTCACAGCCCAAACCTATGATGCTGAGTTTTTTATTGGTTTTTCCAAGCTCTCTGTATTCCATTAAGAATTCCTCCCCGGTCATAAATAATCATGCTTCAGTTTTGCGGGTATTCACGGAGNTTATTGCGNGATGCCTGAACCGCCGCATCGTAAACTGTCATAAAAGTAGCCGCATGCGTCGAAGANGCGCGNATGACATCATCATACTCCGGTTTCAGTTTCATAATTCCGTTTCCAATGGCGAGTTTGATACGAATTTCGCCATATGCAGTCATAACAGTTTCAACATTACGTTGCAAAACCTCGCGGCGTGAAGCAACTATGCGAACGCCAAGCGTCGTTGTGTGTTCGAGCATTATCCGCGACAATCTGTCGCTTTTTTCTTTAGCGCACAAGCAAGAAAGCATTGTGGCCGGACGGTTTTTCTTCATCATGATGGGCGTCGTATACACATCAAGCGCCCCATTTTCAAATAACACATCAAAGACCGCGCCAATCGCTTCCGGGGTCATATCATCGAGATTGCAGCTGATTTCTTCGATGTTATTTTTTGATTCCTCCTCAGGAGTCTGACTTTCCATATCATCATCTTCGCAAAGGAACGCCCTGAGGCAGTTAGCAATATCAAAGTCTTTTGTACCCATGCCATAGCCTATTCTTGAAATGGTCATCTGCGGCATGCTGCCGAATCCGGTGACGAAGCGCTTCAGCAGGGCTGCGCCCGTTGGCGTGCATAATTCTCCTCTGATCTGACCGCTGTATATCGGTATCCCTTTCAGAATTTCCGCAGTAGCCGGAGCAGGCACCGGCAATATGCCATGTTCGCATCTCACAAAGCCAGATCCAACATGTATGGGTGTCGCATATATCTGCGTTGCTCCGAGCATGTCTTTGAGCATGCAGCAACCGACAATGTCCGCTGCTGCGTCGAGTGAGCCGATTTCGTGCAGATGGATGTTGTCGATTGTTGTTCCATGGACGGTTGCTTCCGCATTGCCGATGATTTCGTATGTGCCGATTGCGTCGTCAATGACATGCGCGGGCAAATCCATTGCTTTTATCAGTTCAAGGGTCTCTTTATATCCATGCCGCTGTGCGCCGTGGCTGTGCCCATGTTCGTGTTCGTGTTCGTGTTCGTGCGTATGTCCATGCTCATGCCCGTGTTCGTGCTCGTGGTCGTGGTCGTGCTCATGCTCGTGCTCGTGCTCATGGTCATGGTCATGCCCGTGGTCGTGCGGCGCGACATCATCGCTGGTTTCCTCCACTCCCCCTACCATCACCGTCACATGCGTCCCCTTTATGCCGCATTTGATTGAATCATCAAACGCAATCGTCACTCCGGGCAATCCCAAACGAGCCATTCTATCATGGAATGCCTCTTTATCCGGCAGCAACTCGTACAATGCCGCCATCAACATATCCCCGGAAGCGCCCATCGAACAATCTAGAAAAATTCTCATGAATCATAACTCCTCAATATCATCGCTCACATAAGGTCCAACAATTACATATGGTTTATCAAGCTCGCAATATACCCCGCGCCAAAGCCATTGTCGATGTTTACGACGCTGACATTTCCCGAGCATGAATTGAGCATTGCCAAAAGCGCGGAAAGGCCGGAAAAGTTCGCGCCATATCCGACGCTTGTCGGCACGGCGATCACAGGGCATGCCACCAGCCCGCCGACGACAGAGGCAAGCGCGCCCTCCATGCCCGCAACCGCAATGACCACGCGCGCGCTCATGATCTGCTCCAGTTGGCTGAGCAAGCGGTGCAAACCGGCAACGCCGACATCATACATGCGATCGACCTTGTTCCCCAATATCTCTGCAGTGACGGCAGCCTCCTCCGCGACCGCGATGTCGCTAGTACCCGCTGCGGTAATTGCAATGCGCCCGCACTGCTCAATTTCGGCATCGCGCATCACAACGCCGATGCGCGATACGCTGTCATAATCCAAATCGTGGTTCTCGGCAATCGCATTGGCTTTTTCCTGTGACAGCCTGGTTATCATAATATTCTTTTGCCCGCGCTCCGCCATTGCGGACACTATCCCGGAGATTTGTTCAATGGTTTTCCCTTCTCCATATATTACCTCATTGATTCCGTGGCGCAACCCGCGATGATAGTCTATCTTCGCATATCCGACATCCTCAAAAGGCAGCGTTTTTAGTTTAAGCAGCGCTTCTTCCGGTCTGACAGCGCCGCTCTTCACATCATTGAGCAATTCCAACACACTATCTTTTTCCATTATTATGACCATTCCTTATGATTTTTCAGCGCGGATTTAAATCTATGGCAATGCTATCGAAATCAGGCGCCAAGGCGGCTAGAATCGCCCCGCGTTGCGCCGCGGCAGCATCCCACTGCGCATTTGGCATTTGGATTCTTGCTCCGCCCGGCGGGATGAGACGCACTCGAAAATCGGAAAACCCCATCTCTGATAGTTTTTTCTCAGCTCTTTCAATTTTATCAAGCATCTCAGCAGTGATGGCAGTCCCTGTCGGTATTCTCGTTGCAAGGCACGCGTATGACGGTTTGTCATGCGTAAACAAGCCGGCTTCTTTTGACAATCGCCGTATGTCCGCCTTTCGATAACCACATTCGCGTAATGGCGATATGACGCCTTTTTCGCGGCGGGCGCGCATGCCCGGGCGGTCTGACTCGTCATCGTCGGCATTTGATCCATCGCATAGAACGTCAAATCCGTCTGCTGCGGCAAGTTCCCAAATCTTTGTCAATATTGCGTTTTTGCAATGATAGCAGCGGTCGGGCGGATTGTTCGCAACTATAGGGTCGCACAAGACATCAAAATCGGCAATTGTCAATGGCACTCCGAGAGAATCNGCGAGCCGCACGGCATCATCGACTTCAAATTGCGGCTGGAACTGCGATTTGATGAAATACGCGTGGGCTTGGCATCCCGCTTCTCTTGCAGCGTAAAGCAGATACGACGAATCTACGCCACCGGAGAATGCGACGGCAATATGAGGATATTGTTTCAGATAATTATAAATCTGCATAGATTTCATACTTTCCTTGCAATCGCGCGCTTTGCCGCTGCAACAATGTTTTCAGCAGTCAGTCCATATTCTTCACGCAGGAAATCCTCAGTGCCGACCTGCCCGAACCTGTCATTGACGCCCACCATTTCCAGCGGCACGGGGAATGTGGTGGAAAGCACCTCTGCGACTGCAGATCCCAGTCCTCCGACGATATTATGGTTTTCAGCCGTCACGAATGCGCCGGTGCTGCGCGCGCAACCTTCGATGAGCCCGGCATCAATCGGTTTCCATGTGAACATATCGATTACTCTGGCCGATATGTCTTCGGTACGTAGTATCGCCGCTGCCTTTAATGCCTCGACGACCATAATCCCGCTCGCGACAATCGTGACATCATCGCCCGGTAGCAACACGTTTCCGTGCCCGATTTCAAATGTCGAGCCGTCTTCATAAATCGCAGCCGCGTTTTTCCGCGCCATCCGGATGTAAAACACGCCACGCAGCACAGCGAGCTGCTTGATTATATCCGCAAGGACTACAGGGTCTGCCGGCTCGATCAGCGTGATTTCCGGAATGGAACGCAAAACGCCCATGTCTTCAAAGGGCATGTGCGTTCCTCCGTTATATGCGGCGGTGATGCCGGGGTCCGAGCCGACGATGCGGACGTTTTGTTTGGCATATGCGGCGGATATCATTATCTGGTCGCACACGCGGCGTGTGGCAAAGCTGCCGAACGAATGCGCGAACGGCACTTTTCCCATCGCGGATAATCCGGCAGCGATGCCAATCATATTAGCTTCCGCAATGCCGCATTGTATGGCTCTTTCGGGGTATTTTGCAAAAAACGGCTTCATGCCTGACGAGCTGACAAGATCGGCATCGAGGACAACGATATCCTCATTGTCCTGCGCGAGTTCAACGAGCGTATTGCAATATACATCACGCATCAGCAGGGGGCTCTTTTCAAACCATTCCAAAACTTTAAACATGGCTCAGCCCTCCCCGACCGACGCGGCCTCGCGCGAGGCTTCCAGCCGCTGCGAGGCTAGCGCAATCGCATTATCGATCTGCTCTGCGGTGAATGTCATATGGTGGTTGCCATCGACCCCCTCCGCAAAATCGCACCCATACCCCTTGATGGTGTCCAGGACGATTACGCTGGGTTTTTCGGTTTCCAGTTTCGCATCGATAATGGCCGCTTTGATCGCGCCGGGGTCATGCCCGTTGACGACAGCAGCGTGCCAGCCAAACGCGGAGAATTTCGCCTCGATATCGCCCAAATTCATCACTTCCCGCGTGAACCCGTCCAGTTGCTGTTTGTTCCAATCAACAAATGCTATCAGGCTGCCCAGTTTATAATGCGCCGCAAACATGGCGCCTTCCCAAACCTGCCCCTCATCGCATTCGCCGTCTCCGAGAATCAAAAATGTGTAGTTGCCCAAGCCGTTCATTCGAGCGCCAAGCGCAAGGCCGATCGCCGTTGAAATCCCTTGCCCCAGCGATCCTGTCGTCATGTCGATGCCCGGGGTTTTATGCATGTCGCAATGGCTCGGCAGTCTGCCGCCTCCCTGGTTGAGCTCGCTTAACAAATCCTTCGAGAAAAAGCCTCGCAGGCTCAACGTCGCATACAGCGCGGGGCCTGCATGGCCTTTTGACATGACAAGCCTGTCTCTGCCGTCCCAGCCAGGTTTTTGCGGGTCGCATCTCAATTCGCCGCTGTATAACACCGCAAGCGTCTCAATGACGGACATTGCGCCGCCAATGTGCCCAAAGCCGAGGTTTGCAAATGTCCTGAGAGTCACAAGGCGGATGCCGTCCGCGACGACTTGCAGTTCCTTCGCCTCCTGTCCAATACCCATAACGCTTTAAAACCTCACTTTGTTTGCAATATACGCGCTAATCTCGCCGATAGGAATGCGCTCCTGCTCCATCGTATCTCTGTCGCGGATCGTCACGCAAGCATCGTTTTCCGATTCAAAATCATAGGTGATGCAATAAGGCGTGCCGATCTCGTCTTGCCGCCTATACCGCTTGCCGATAGATCCGCTGTCGTCAAAATCGATCATAAAGCTCCTCCGCAGCGCGTTATATATCTCCTCCGCAGCGGGAGAGAGCTTCTTTGACAATGGAAGCACCGCACATTTAAACGGCGCGACTGCGGGGTGAAGATGCAGCACGGTTCGTACGTCGTTTTTTTCCGCATCCACGATTTCCTCGTCATAAGCATCGACAAGAATGGACAGCGCCATGCGATCCGGGCCGAGCGCGGGCTCAACTACATAAGGAATAAACCTTTCGCCGGTCTCCTGATCGAAATATTCCATATTCTCTCCCGACGCATTCTGATGCGCTGTGAGATCGAAATTCGTCCGCGACGCAACCCCCCAAAGCTCCCCCCAGCCAAACGGAAACAGAAACTCGAAATCGGTCGTGGCGTTTGAGTAGTGTGACAATTCCTCTTTTGCATGATCCCGCGCGCGTATGGATTCCTCTCGCAGCCCCAGCGAAAGCAGCCAATCGCGGCAAAAACCGCGCCAGTAATCAAACCATTCGAGCTCGGAGCCCGGCTTGCAGAAAAATTCCATCTCCATTTGTTCAAATTCGCGCGTGCGGAAGATGAAGTTTCCCGGGGTGATTTCATTGCGGAATGATTTTCCTATCTGTGCGATGCCGAAAGGAATCTTGCGCCTTGTCGTGCGCAGTACATTCTTAAAATTGATGAATATGCCTTGCGCGGTTTCCGGCCGCAGATATAGTTCAGTGGAATTATCCTCCGTCACGCCTTGATATGTCTTGAACATCATGTTGAACTTACGCACGTCGGTAAAATCTTGCTTCCCACACTCCGGACACGGTATCTCATGCTCGCGAATATAATCGATCAGCCCATCATTGTCCATCACGGCGGGGTTTATGTCGGTGACATCATGCTCCCAACACCAGTCTTCAATCAGCTTATCGGCGCGGTGGCGCATTTTGCACGCTCGGCAGTCAATGAGCGGATCGTTGAAGTTCACGACATGCCCGGATGCTTCCCAGACGCGCGGATTCAGAAGAATAGAGCTGTCAAGCCCAACATTATATGGGCTTTCCTGCACGAATTTTTGCCACCATGCGCGTTTGATGTTGTTTTTCAGCTCGACTCCAAGCGGGCCGTAGTCCCAGGAGTTTGCGAGCCCTCCATAGATTTCGCTGCCTGCGAAAATGAAACCTCTGCCCTTGCACAGTGCAGTGATTTTGTCCATCGTTTTTTCCAGATTATTCAACATTCGATCCTCCAAATACCTTTAAAGGCGTAAAACTGCATTACGGCAATATCGCGCCATGTTTAAGCAACTCGCTCCGCAGCTTTGCAAAATCCACATCCCGGACGCCGACGCCGTCTGCAACAGCAATCGCTGCAGCCGCGCCCGCCGCCTGGCCAAAGCACATGCAATGCGGTATGAGGTTGAAAAACTCGCTGAAGTCGTGGTCTGCGGAAAATGCGCGGCACGCAACCAGCAATCCTTCCGTCCCCTTTGGAATCAGCGCCCTGTACGGCACGAAAGTCCGCGGGTGCTGCAGCGACAGATCGCCGCGGTCATTATCCGCAAAAATCGCAATCGTATCGTCAAATGGCGTGTCTGTGTCCATGTCCTTCGCGGTAAGATAGTATTCACCGACGATTCTGCGCCCGCCGGATGTCCCGAGTTGCGGCGCTGATAGCATAATGAAGCTGTTTTCAAACCCCGGCATGTGCTTTCTCATCAGCTCCCAGCTCCTGACGGATTTGCTGCGCGTCGTCACATCGATATATGTCATCTCCTCGGGATCTGTCTGATGGAGGGAACCTATGAGCTGGTGGATCCAGACGACCCCGTCATGGCGGTCGAGCAAGCCCCGTGAAAAGAACGGCGAGCCTCCCATGCTGAAAATGCTTTTGTTCGTTTCTTCAAACTTCTCCGGCTCTGATTTTTTAAATGCATCATACTTCTTGAGATCGACGTTGCATACCCAATACACAAATCCAAATTGCGCGATACGCGAACCGGGCTCCATAAAGTCAACGGTCTCTACCCCCGTCCCCGGGAGCAGGTCGCCGTCGCCCGTGCTGTCGATCACAACCTTTCCGAGAAGCGCCTGCCTTCCGGATTTTGTCTCAACGATGACACCTTTGACCGTGTTCCCTTCCATGATCGGGGCTGTGACCCAAGTGTGCAGGAGCAGCTCCGCGCCCGCCTCGCTGACCATGGTGTTGAGCTCATCCTTGCCGACTTCCGGGTCGATAACCGCGGTATATAGAACGATATATTCGCCATCTTTGTTTTTTCTGATGTAAAAATGCATCATATTCGCTTCGAGGTACTTACCGACGACCGCTGCCTCGCCTTTCCCCCAATCGGCTTTGTCGGGGAAGCACGCGGCTCCGCGTGCAGCGAGCCTGTCAATGAGTTCCTGGCAGAACCCGCCGATATGGTGAGTCCCATATATATCGCCCAAATTCGGGATGATGTTGACTAGCCCGCCGGTGGCCATGCCGCCGAGATGCCCATACCTTTCAAGCAATATCGTCTTCGCGCCGTATCTAGCTGCCGACACCGCTGCTGCAACGCCGCCGGGACCTCCTCCGACAACAATGACATCCACCTCTCTGAGTACCTGCGTTTCTCGTGCCGCTTCTGCGACGGTCTTTGCGGGAGCGATTTTCTTTTCAAATGGTTTTGGCTTGCTATAGTTGGAAACAACCTCCGAGCCATATTGCGCCATATTGATACCTCCAATCATATCACCGTTAATGTGAATACAAACTTAGTCTTGCCATCGTCGCTGGTAACAAAAATATCTTCGTTGTGGTTGTCAAGAATTGTCTTGACGATATATAACCCCAGACCAACACCCTCGCGGTCGGCGCTGCGGGATTTATCGGCTTTGTGAAACCTCTCGAAAATATGGGGCATTTCATCTTCCGAGATAGGATCTCCGCTGTTTTCGACGGAGACATAGGCGCGTTCGCCTTGCTTCCAAAGCTCCAGGCGGATCGTGCCGCCCTGGGGCGAAAATTTCGTCGCATTATCAATGAGATTGTATACGACCTGAGTGATGGAATCTTTGTCTCCTCTGGTCATGACTGCTTCTTCCGGCAGCTCCGCTTCGACATCGAGGCCTTTTGATTCGATCTTGCCCTCCATGCTCAACAACGCCAGCCTGACGACCTCCGAGATGTCAAAGCTGTTTTTCAGCACTGTCGCTGCGTCCGCGGATTGCAGCTTTGAAATATCAAGCATGCTCCCAACAAGCCTCGACAACCGTTTCGTTTCAGAAGATATCACGCTTAAATATCGTGCGGCCTCCTCGGGCGGGATTGTGCCGTCGATGATCCCCTCCGCAAACCCGTCAATGACCGTCATCGGTGTTTTCAGCTCATGCGAGAGGTTGGCAATGAAATCGCGCCTTAAAGTCTCGGCGCTCTCGAGCGAGACTGCCATCGCGTTAAACGCTTGCGCCAATTGGCCAATTTCATCATATCTGCCGGTGTCTTTGACCCTGGCGGAAAAATCGCCACGCGCAAAATGCCGCGCAGCCATAGACATCTCATTGATAGGCTCAGCCTGTTTCTTTGTCGCGACGAATGATATTACGAACGTGAGGGCCATGACATTGAGCGCAATGAGCACGAACACGCCGGAAAATTGCCGCCATGCGCCCCTGAAAGAGGCCATGTCGCTGGAGATAAAAAGAAAGCCGGATATAAACGTCTCGCCATCGACAGTCACCGTGAGCGGCATGCCGGCCACGCGCCTGATTTCAGGAAAAATCTGCCCGAGCGACGATATGCTGACGCTGCCGGGGTCGGAGAACGCGGACGACAGCGCGGACTCCGGAACGTTCATCCCCATATAGCTTAACTCTCTGTCCGAACAAGCGCTGATGACCCCATCCTCGTCGGTCACAAGCAAGTCGAACCCGGAAACCCCGGAGATAAACGCCAGCCAAATGCTGAGGTCGAGATCGACAAGCTCCAAACCCGAATAGAGATGGCGGGTCGTGACAAATCTGGCGGTCTCGCGCAATGTCGACGACATGGCCGACCTGCTGTCCGAGAGCGAGCGTCTGTAGCTCCAAACGGTCGCAAGGCTGCCCAGTATTGTGAAGCTCATGAGAACAATGAGGGCCGTTGCGACAAAGTTGCGGAGATATATGCTGTGTTTCATATGTCTTTATCGCCCATCCAGCATCTCAAATTTATACCCCACTCCCCAGACGGTCTTGAGCGACCATTTGTCGCTCACATTCTCGAGCTTTTCGCGCAGGCGCTTGATATGGACGTCGACGGTGCGCGAATCGCCGAAATAATCAAAACCCCAGACTTCATCAAGCAGTTGGTTGCGCGTATATACTCTGTTCGGCGACGATGCAAGGTGGAAAAGCAGCTCCATCTCCTTTGGCGGGGCTTCGACGCGTTTGTCGCAAACGAGCAGCTCAAACGAATCCATGTCAATGACGAGATTGTCAAAAACCAACCTCTTGCTATCGGAACTCCCCGCCGTGTCGATGCGGCGCATCACAGCATGGACGCGCGCTATCAGCTCGCCGACCTCAAAAGGCTTGACCAAATAGTCGTCGGCGCCCATTTCCAATCCCATAACTTTGTCGAGCGTCTCTCCTTTTGCCGTGAGCATGATGATCGGCACGTTTGACACGGCGCGGATCTCACGGCAAACTCCCCATCCGTCCATGACAGGCAGCATGATATCAAGCAACACAATGTCCGGCTCGAACGACTCAAACTCCGACACGCCGGCAGCGCCATTCCCGGCCATCGCGACGGTAAACCCGTCCTTTTCGAGGTACAGCCGCAGCAACTCCGTGATATTGCTGTCATCTTCGATAATTAAAGCCTTTTTTGTCAATTCATTCACCTCGGAAATATCATGCGCATATTGTAACATATAATAATGCAATGTCCAATAAAAAATATGAAAACCGCTTGACTTTGGAATCATTCTAATGTTTAATCAAAGGAATGAACGACATTGGTACCTTAAAGGGCAGCTATGTCATAAGGAGTGAAGCAATAATGGAAAGTATTAAAGACATCAAAAAAATAGCCGTTCTCGGAGCAGGGACTATGGGCCCGGGGATTGCGCAAATGTTCGCTATGGGCGGCTATCCCGTCACCATGTGGACCCGCAGCGAGCAAACTCGCGAAAAAGCAAAAGAAACCTTGTACAAGAGCCTTCAAACATTCATCGAAGAAGGTATGCTGGAGGCCGACATGCTCGACGAGACATATGGGCGCGTCGGTTTTGCGCTGACCGTCGAAGAAGCTGTCGATGGCGCGGATTTCATTCAGGAAACAATAGTTGAAAACAAGGATGCAAAAATCGAGCTGTTTGAAAAAGTCGATGCGGTCGTCAGCAATGATGCTATCATCGCTTCTAATACTTCAGGGCTCGATGTTTTTGCCTTGATGCCCGAAAAACGATTGAAACAAGCGGTCATCGCGCATTGGTATTCCCCGCCGCAGCTCGTTCCGCTGGTTGAGGTCGTCAAAAACGAGCAGGCTCCCGATGCATATGCGGACATCACCGTTGAGCTATTGGAGAAGTGCAAAAAGACTGCCGTTCTGATGAAAAAGTTCATCAGGGGCTATATCGCAAACCGCATGCAGATGTGCCTAAACCAAGAGGTGTTCTATCTTCTCGACAACGGTTATTGCTCCCCTGAGGACATCGACAAGGCAGTCAAGGCCAGTTTCATACCGCGCGCGGTTGTGCTGGGGCTCTGCAAGCGCGCAGATTTCGGCGGGCTTGATATGACTGCGAACAATTATAAAAACAAGAGCTATTCAATGCCTCCGGAAGTCGATATGCCAAAAACGCTGCAAGAGCACCTCGACAAAGGGGAGTTGGGCTTCAAGACCGGCAAGGGCTTTTATGATTATTCCGACGTCGATAAGCAGGCGCTCACAGTCAAACGCGATAAGCAGCTCTTCGAGGTTTATAAACTGGCTATGAAGTTCATGGACGACCCTGTCTAACGTTTGGCTCGATTCAAAATATGCAATATTAAGAAAGGAAACAAAAACAATGGCAAAGACAAACAAAGTTATGATCCAGGTGTGCGTGTGCGGCGCCGGGACAAAAAAAGAAAACGCACCGACAGTTCCGTATACTGCGGAGGAAATCGCCGAACAAACCATCGCATGCGCCAAAGCGGGCGCTTCCATCGTGCACATCCATGTCCGCGAGAACAAGGAAGTTGATGGAAAGATGGAGATCGGCTATAAATCAATGAGCCTTGATATGTTCACGCAAGCCGTCGAAAGGATTCGCGAAGAATCGATCAAAGCCGGCGTCGACATCATCATCAACCTCACGACATCCGGCGGTGAATATGAAGACTTCAAGCGTCTGCAACACCTCGGCGCGCTGAGGCCGGAGATGTGTTCTTTCGACCCCAACACGCTCAACTGGAACAATGCGTATATATTTGAAAACCACCCGCGCTTCCTGAACTATCTCGGGCAAGAGGTCGTCAAATATGACATTAAGCCGGAATTTGAAATTTTCGACACCGGGCATATCGATTCAGCGATGTTCTATGTCGAAAAGCATGGCATCCCCAAGCCGGCGCATTTGCAGTTCATCATGGGCGTCGGCGGCTCGATGCCGGGGACGGCTGACGGGCTGGCGTTTATGGTCGGTAAGATGCCTAAGGATTCTTCATGGAGCGTTTCGGGGATCGGCAGGACCCATATGGCGATGATGCTGGCAGGGCTGGCTCTCGGGTGCGACGGTCTGCGCGTCGGGCTGGAGGACAACATATATTATTCCAGAGGCGTTATCGCGACAAATCTGCAGCTCGTCGAACGCGCTGTCGAACTTTCGAAGCTCGCGGGGCGCGAAATCGCCACGGCTGATGAGGCACGCGAAATTCTCGGCATCACCCGCCATTGCCTGCGCGATGAGAAGACAAACCCTGTCACTTGGGGTGTTTAACCGACGGAGATTCTGATGGAAAACATACCCATATTCTCAATTGTCGCTTTTTCAGGCACCGGCAAAACGACGCTGCTCGAAAAGCTCATTACGGAGTTGAAGTCGCGCGGCATGCGAGTTGCGGTCGTTAAGCACGACGCGCACGAGTTTGATATTGACCATATAGGGAAGGACAGTTGGAGATTTACCCAAGCGGGCGCCGATATTTCTGCTATCATCTCAGGCAGTAAAGCGGCGATTATGGAAAACCGGCCGATGTCAATCGATGCTCTGCTTGGGAAAATTTCCGATGTTGATATCATTCTCGCCGAAGGTTATAAGAGCGGCGATTGGCCGAAGATAGCCGTTCAAAGAGCAGCAACCGGCAAGCCGCTCCCTGTCCCTGCGGAAGAGTGTCTTGCCATAGTCACCGATGTCCTGCTCGACGGCGAGTTTCCGCAGAGCGTTCCGCGATTTGGGCTTGATGATGTTATTGGGCTTGTTGACCTCATTTTAGACGCTCCGCGCTACGCGCGGCAGCACCTGACGGACTGAAAAACATTGTTTTAGTATTGGACTTGCGCGTCCGTCAGGTATAACATGACCGTCTCATAATTCGATTGTGTGCTAATACATATTCACGGTTAAAAGTTTATGCGAATCCACATATAGAACATGCGACAATTATTGTATATTCATACATAGGACACCGCCTCGCACATCGGACCGTTCTGAGGCTTCGCTCATGCATTCGATTATTTCGGTTCAGGGGGCGCTTCCAATGTCATATCGCGGGAGCTTGCGACCGAAGAATCTTATTGCCACACATCAGAAAGGATGAGAATTCATTGTACGGATATAATGGCAAAATCCTTATCGTCGATCTATCTGCCAAAACCATGACAGATCAAGACCTCAATCCCGATTGGGCATATCATTTCATCGGAGGCGCAACGCTCGGAGCGCGGTATCTATACGACATGATGCCCGCAAAGACGCACGCATATGCTCCCGAGAGCGTTATCGGCTTTGTTTCGGGCCCGTTGAACGCAACAAAGGCGCTGTTGGGCGCGAGGTTTTCCGTTGTGAGCAAATCGCCCGTCACGGAGGGTTGGAACGACTCCAACTGCGGCGGTTCATTCGGCCCCGCTTTGCGTAGGTCGGGATATGATGCCGTGTTTATAAAGGGAATCTCGGAAACTCCGGTTTATCTCTTCTTCGACAACGGCGTTCCGGAAATCCGCGATGCTTCGGCTATCTGGGGCAAAACCACGACAGTCTCCGAGGAGATCCTGCGCGCGGAGCTCGGTGAAAAAATCAGCGTCGCGCAAATCGGTCCCGGCGGCGAGCATATGTCATATATGGCTGCTGTCATCAACGACACCCACCGTGCGGCAGGCCGAGGCGGGCCTGGCGGCGTCATGGGCTCCAAGAGGCTGAAAGCTCTGGTTTGTCGCGGTGGCGCTGCGGAGATCGTCGTCAAAGACGATGCTGCGCTCGTCGATTGCAACAAAGAATGCATCGCGCATGGCTCCCCCGGGGGCATGGGCGAGGGCGTCGTCGCGCAGTTCAAGACCCTCGGCACTTCCGCGCATTATGACTCCTGTGTCATGATGGCGGATGCTCCAATCAAAAACTGGCTGGGCGCGCCCGAGGTCGATATTTCCGATGAAGAAGCGACTGCCATCAATGGGCATGTAACAGATCCGAAATACAAGGTCGGCAGCATCGGTTGCAGCAATTGCTACATCAAATGCGGCGCGCATTACAAGCTTGATAACGGCAAATACAAGCTCGACCATGCATCGCGCCCTGAATATGAGTCGCTGGGCGCGTTCGGGAGCATGATGCTCAACAGCGATTCCGATACGGCTGTCATCCTCAACTGGCTGTGCAATCAATATGGGTATGACACGCTTTCTTTCGGGGGGACGATATCATGGCTCATGGAGTGCTACAACAACGGTCTTTTCACCATCGACGAGCTCGATGGCATAGACCTCAAATGGGGCGACCCTAATGCCATCGTCGCCATTGCGGAGCGCATTTGCGCATACGAAGGCATCGGCGTCCCGCTCAACCTCGCTTCGCAAGGCGCCTCACGCGCGCTTGGCAAGGGCGAGGAATGCCTTGTCACCGCCAGCGGCATCGAGCTGCCAATGCACGGCTCCCGCCACAATCCAAGCCTGGCCCGCACGTTCCAATACGACCCTACTCCGGGCAGGCATATCAAAGGCGGCCGCGGTGTTCCTTTCGGCAACAGCCCGCCGGAGGTCAAATTCAATTATGAGAACACCGGCGAGGATGATGCGAAAGGGCTGCTTGAATGGGAACTGACCGATGCTTGCGGTGTTTGCGGGTTTGGCAACTTCCTGCTCGCTCCTTGGATTTCCATCAAAATGGTCAATGCTGTCACCGGGTTTGAATATACCCAAGAGCAAATGGATATGTTTGCTTACCGCTCTTTCACGATCAGGCACGCTTTCAATCTCCGCGAAGGTTTCCGCCGCAAAGATTTCAAAATTTCTGACAGAGCTGTCGGCAAGCCGCCTCTAAAAGCCGGCCCGCTCAACGGCATTACTGTCGATAACGAAAAGTTGGCGGACAACTTCTATGGCTATCTCGGCTGGGATATTGAAACCGCCGTCCCCCCACGTAGCTTTCTGGAGGGTCTCGGCGGTCTGGATTGCGTCGTTGCTGATCTTTACGCATAGTAGAGGTCTGCTGACTGTCACGCCAAAGCAACGCGGCTTCCGCTTCTAATACAATATCATCATATGTACTCTTTCAACGCAGCAAATACTTCATCAATGTTTATTGGCTTTGAAAGATGACTGTTCATTCCGGAGGATATCGCATGGTCGATATCCTCCTTATATGCGTTGGCGGTCATCGCCAGGATCGGCACTTCCTTTGCATCGGAACGGTCGAGGCTGCGTATTGCTCGCGTCGCCTCATATCCGTTCATGTTTGGCATCTGGATGTCCATGAATATCAGGTCATAATACCACTGCGGAGAATCTGCGAACATTTCGACTCCGCGCTTTCCGTCCTCCGCTTCATCTATCTCTACCTGCGTTTCTGCAAGAAGTTCCATCAATATCACGCGATTTATATCAATATCTTCGACTAATAATATGCGTTTGCCCGTAAATACCGGAACATCCCTGTCCACGCCGACGGTGTCCTCGATTTCCGCGAGCTCCAGCTCAATCGTAAATTCAAATACCGACCCGCTGCCGAGCTCGCTTATGACCGTGATATGCCCGCCCATCAGCTCGATGAGGTTCTGGCTGATGGCAAGCCCAAGCCCCGTCCCGCCAAATCGCACAGCAATCGAACTATCCGCCTGCTCAAACGGGTTAAACAGCATCTCCAGTTGTTCCTCCGGAATGCCTATGCCCGTGTCTTCAACAGCAAAGTGTACGCTCTGCCCTTCCATCGCTTCGGCGACGAACCTCACCTCACCGCCGGAAGGAGTAAATTTGACCGCGTTTCCAAGCAAATTTATCAAAACTTGCTTCAATCGCAGCCTGTCGCCGCGAGCTCCTCGCGTTGGCTCAATGGCAAAACGTTGGATAAACTTAACGCCTTTTTCTTCGCATCGTTGCTTTATTATGCCTGCGACCTCGTCCATCGCGTTATACAACACGAAAGGCTCGTATATGAGCGTAAATTTCCCGCTTTCGATTTTAGCCATATCGAGCACATCATTCAACACGCCGAGCAAGTGGCCGGACGCGGCAGATATTTCATTGAGAGAAGAGTCTTTCTTCGTAATTTCATGCGCGCGCCGCGCGATCTCCGTCATGCCGATGATTGCGTTCAAAGGGGTGCGTATTTCATGGCTCATTCGTGCGAGAAACTCGCTCTTGGCCGTGCTTGCAACCTTTGCCGCAGCAGTTTGCACCTCCAGTTCCGCTGTCCGTTCATGGACCTGGATTTCCAACCGCGCGGCCATCTGCTTGTTGCGGAAGAACAGTATCGCNAGCAACAGCAGGACTCCGGCTAATAATACCGAAATGCCNAGCAGATAGGGCCTTTGCGATTTNGCCATCGCGCTTGTATAGTCAAAGACNCGGCGCGTCCAATCATCGGCTATACGCTGCGTATCAACAAGCGCTTGCGCTTTGTCNATTATNCCCGCGAGCATTGTTTCGTCCGGGTCGAATGTGAAATATACATCATATGGGCGGCGNAGGACAAGGTTCGATTTATACCCCGTCAACTCCATGTAGTTAGTCATGTTCAGCAGCATATTTCGCGTGCCCATCAAGACATCGATATTTCCGTGCGTAAGCGCGTTTATCGCTGCGCTCGTCGAAATATATTCCACCGTCTCCGAGTGGCCGGGGAACAAAGACCAGAACATGGATGCCGGCGCCGTCCCGCTGACGACGCCGACTCTGACGTACGGAATGTCGCTCAATGTAAGGTTTCTGAAGTCCGACGCGGATAGGAACGCATAATAATCGGACTGATATGCGGTGTCGGCAAAGAGGACCTTTCCCTCGTTTTCCGCAGTTCTGACGACGTCGCCGGCCAATGTGCTGCGGGTCGGGATGCTATCGGACTCCTCGGGCTTTTCGGATTCATCGGGATTCTCGGATTCTTCAGGCGCTTCGGACGATGTCATTTCATTGACATCCGCATATTCAAAGCGCAGCCCCGTAAGGCTGGAAATCTCATCCAAAATGTCAACAGCAATGCCTTGCCAAGCGCCGTCGGTCTTGTTATAGAAACCTGTCGGGTAGTTGTCGCGATCGAGCAACACAAAAACAGATTCTTCAGATTCTTCCCTTAAGCCGATATATTCGCTTTCGCCGGTCGTCAGGCGGCTGGCAAGATTATATCGTAAGTAATCCGAGCGCCCCAGATCATACAGTTGGGTGAACTTATAGCTGCCCGCGATGCGCATGTATTTACGCACAGCTGAGATAATCGGCAAATACATTTCATCGCCGGTCGCCATGGAAACACTATTGAAGCTGATCGGCATAAAATCCTCTATGATCAGGTTTTCATAGAGCGCGAACATTCCCTCGACAGTATCGTCCATAAACAACGCATCGATGTCGCCGAGCAGAATCTGTTGATATGCCATATTATAATTCACAACGGGCACGGACACATATTCCGAACGCGATAAAAATGATTCGATCGTGTCCTCCGTCGTCGCGCCTTCGAGAAATCCATAACTGAGAGGGCGATTTCTCCCGATGACAGCGAGTTTTTCCAGCCCTTCCGTGCTCACGACGCGTATTCGCCGTTCTGCGATCGGATCCGTAATATAAAACCCGCCATNGCTGCCGAGCGACGACGAAATCTCGCCTGAAAAGGCGATGTTCCCGGACAGCAGCCCATCGTANAATGTGTCCCATCCATATATGATCGGCCGGAACTTGATGCCGAAAAACTGCGTGAGCCATTCGCAAAACAAGACAGCAAACCCATGTGTTTCCCCGCTGCTTGAATCGCGGAAACACTCGGTGCTCATCGTCATTCCGTATGTGAGGAAACTTGATTGCATCGCCAGGCTCTCGATTGCGGCAATTTCATCCTCCGTGATATCCGGTAGGTCGCGATATGATGAATATTCCACCACGGACGTGTCTGTATTGCCCTCCGGCATGTCTGAACAAGCAGCCATCTGTAAGAGCAATAGCGCCGCAAAAGCAAAATATACAACTTTTCGGACAAACCCCTGCAAAAATCTCATTTTATTTTCCAAAGAAGCGGTCAAGCGATTGTTGATATTGAACGCTGAATGTCTCAACAATATCTGCCGGCTCTGTTATTCCATCCAGCATATCGGTCAGATTGAAGCCGAATTCACTGCCTATGCTTTCCCACATATCGAGGCCCGGCCTTGCCGTCATCATCGATGCATAATCAAAGTTGCGCTCACTCATATACATGCTGCGTGACCAGGTATAGTCTGCGCCCAGATCGGCATCCCCGCCATACCAGTTTATCCAGTCGAACATAACATCATAGACAAGCCTCGGATTTTCCACCCCTAATGGTATGAAATACCAAGCTCCGGCCGGCGTCGACAATGTGTTTGTGCTGTCGTCGCCGCGCGGTCCGCAAGGCCAAGGCACGACTCCCACTTCAAACGGCAGGTCGGCTCCGCCTTGTTCCGAGAACAACCAATCCGCTCCGACCCAGAACCCCGACAAGCCTTCCGCATACAATCGATTGTTGATGTCCCAGTTTGAAGAATCCCACGGACGCGCGGTTTTATCAATATTGTATATGCTGTACATGAACTCCAGCACCTCGAGCGCGCCGGGCGAAGACAACATCTCTTCTTCTCCTGCCGCTATTGCTGCATTGTTTGAAAACAATAGGTTTTGCAACAGATGCGTCCAATATCCGCTCCAGCCATATATATCAGGCAAACCTTGCGAGCTACGATCTATAGTCAACTTTTTCAAATATTCGCGCCATACATCCCATGTCCATTCGCCTCTGTCATATAAGTCGCGTGGGTCTTCCAGTCCTGCCTCTTCAATGAGTTCGAGATTAAATGCCAACACATATGAGTTCGTGCCGCCGGACAGAGTCGGGCTGAAGAGGAATGTGTCCTCATATCCCATCAGGCGCAAGTATTTCATAACCGCCTGCTCCGTGAATATATCGCTCCCCGAAAGCCCCATCTTTTCGAGCGACTCCGCCCAGCCGCGCGTGACGGCGGGGATGGCAAATTTTATATCCGCCTCATATACATCGACATCGGGAGCTCCCTCTTGTATGGAAGTACGCATGCTTTCCTGTATTCCGTCATAAGTCATGTTGACATACTCAATGACAACATTATATTTCTTTTCGATCTCGCGCACATTATCAAGGCGCATCTGCTCTCTAGCTATGCGTCTGTCGCCTTCTTCCGTCCCGTCTGACGGCTCGACGCTCGGGTCGTCGAAAATGCTGGTATTCTTGGACACATAATATTTGTCATACCATGTGCCGATTGTGATGATCCTGCGCCCGTCCTCGGTATACCGCGCCTTATAACCCGTGCTTACGGGCGTATCGGCAGTGATATTATCCGGCGTGGAGGCATTGTTATTGTCCGTGTCCTCTTTCGCGCAAGCGAAAAAAGCGGATATCATCAGGAATGCAAGCAGCAAACAAGCAATTCTTCTCTTCATGCTACTCACCTCCGATCTCTGTTGATACGGTCACTGAATATACCTTCAGTTCCGATCCGGTGTCTCCGACATAAAACTGGTCGAGGAATGCGTCAAAATCGTCAGAGCCGAACGCCTCTACCATGTCCGCATAATCAAACTGCGCTATGTTGCCCGATCCGTTCACACGTGCCGGTGACACTTTTGCCCAACCCGCGCTGTCCGGCTTGCCGTCCGTCCAGCTTTGCAATATAAGCTCGGGCGGTGTCGACGCGGAAAAATATACCGTGACAATGGCGTTACGCAGACCGCTCGGGTCCAAGCTACCGCCGTTTTTAATCGTTGGAAGAACGACCGCCTGCCCCCAACCCGCGGAACTCCCGCGCGCACCTTCAATAGCAGTTTCACCGACCAATGCTGAGAGGTTGGAGCGGTCCTGCTCGCCAAAACCGGCCGGCGCATTGAAGCCCGCATCAATGTTCACGGGCAACAGCGCCCCATCTTTGTCATAAAACCTCATCTCATAGATTATTAGGTTCGATTGAGATAAGCCCGCTGCCGATGCATTATCCACGGTTTTTGACAATATCATCATGTTATACGGCCCCTGAGGAACCGCGGATGGCATCTCCAGCCTCAGGATGTTAGGGTTTTTCTCCGCAAGATACACGCTCCAGACGCCTCCCGCGATTGTGTTTCCTCCGGCATCGAGAGCGATGATTTCCCCGGACACCGCATAAAAATCACCATGGTCATTCACGACGGCAATATCTGCTTCAAAGGCGCGCAGTTCCATCACACGGTCGCCGAGCAAGCTGCTGATATCGGCAGCGATATACATAGTGCCATCGTTGTTGATTGCCATCAGCGCGCCCATTCCCGGCGGAGTCTCCTCCGTGCCTGTGATTGATAATTCCACTTTTACGGCATCGGGCGAGGCCTCATATGAGCGCAGGAATGCGATGTTTTTGTTGCCAAAGTCAATCGTTTGGTTTGCTATCTGCTCGTTTGCCGTATCATCGGTCTCAGGCGGCTTTGTTTCGGCGCAAGCCGCAAGTGTAAATATTGCGCATATCGCCAATGACGCTGCCAGTTTTCGTCTTATTGAATAGTATTTCTGTTTTCGCAGCATATAATCATTCCCATTAACAAATTTGGTTCATATTAGCATATTTTTTCACCATTTGCAAGCATGTAACGTGACATTCACATTGACATATTACAACAAAAAATGGTAATATAACTACTACCCGGTAGACTCGGGGCGCAACCTCACGTTAGGAGTGGTAGCCGTTGGTATTTTCCAGCTTAATATTCTTGTTCCAATTTCTGACAATATGCCTATTGCTCTACTTCATCATCCCATCAATCAAACTCAAGAACATATTATTGCTCGTCGCATCGCTGTTCTTTTATGCCTGGGGCGAGCCGGTATGGGTCACATTACTGATTTTCTCCGCGCTGCTCGACTACACGGTCTCGAACCTCATGTTCAAAAAAGGCTCCCCGAAAGCATGGCTCATAATCTCCGTTGTTTTAAACCTATCGCTATTGATCACATTCAAATTCAGCGGTTTCATCATCCAAAATATCAACGCGCTCACCTCCTCACACATACCTGACCCCGGATTTATGCTCCCCATTGGCATCTCGTTTTACACATTTCAGACGATGTCATACACGATTGACGTATACCGCAAAAAAGTCCCCCCAGAACGATCCTTCATTGATTTCATCACATATGTCTCTCTCTTTCCACAGCTTATTGCCGGCCCCATTGTGCGCTATTCAGACATCAGCAAGGAGTTGAAATCCAGAAAGCCCGACATATTAAACGGAGTCCGAAGGTTTATCATCGGGCTTGGAAAAAAAGTGCTTTTGGCAAATACCGCCGGGGCATTGGTTGGTGAATATCTCGGCAGGATCAACAGCATGTCCGTATTGAGTAGTTGGGTCGGCGTCTTCTTTTTTTCGCTCCAGATATACTTCGATTTCTCCGGTTATTCTGATATGGCCATCGGCTTGGGTAAGTTATTCGGATTTCAATTTCTCGAAAACTTTGAATATCCATACATATCAAAATCGATCACAGAATTCTGGCGACGCTGGCATATTTCCTTATCGTCATTTTTTCGCGATTATCTCTATATTCCCCTAGGCGGCAACAGGAAACTGCAAGTTCGCAATATGCTCATTGTTTGGGCTCTGACGGGTCTGTGGCACGGCGCGAGCTGGAACTTCGTTTTATGGGGATTATATTACTTTGTCTTTCTAGTCATTGAGAAGTATATTTTCCAAAGGTCGCCCGTGAAAGCCCCCGCTGCGGTTCGGCATGTCTATACTCTGTTTGTTGTCATGGTCGGGTGGGCGGTTTTTTACTTCACAAGCATCTCCGAGCTGCGGACGGCTCTGTCGGTCATGTTTGGTTTTTCCGGCAACCCGGGGTATTATGCATCTGATCTTCCAATGCTGACAAGCCATGTAGTATTCATCGTTGCGGCTATCATCGCATGTATGCCGTTCTCCAAACTATGCGGGCGTATTTTTGATCATTTTATCGAAAAGAGTTCCATGCTCACAGTGCTGGCGACTGCGGCCCAGACAGTATTTTTATGTGCGATTCTTTTCTGGTCTACTTCGGCTCTCGTCGGTTCGACATTCAACCCGTTCCTCTATTTCAGGTTCTGACACATTTGGAGGTGCATCTGCAGTATGCAAACACAAAGAAACACAAAGATTATGAAGACCGGAGGCATCGTGACCGCTGTCTTCTTTGCCGTATTTCTGCTCGTGCTCGGGTATTTCAGCTTTTTCGGCGAACGCAGGGAGATTTCCGAGGCTGAAAACAGAGAAGTCGCGCAAATGCCGGAATTCACGTATGATACTTGGGTGAGCGGCGAATTTTCCGAAGAATATGACAATTATGTCGCGGACAATTTTCCATGGCGTGATGACTTTTTACAAGTGAATGCCGATATCAACAGTGTCTATACCCAGGTCAGCTTCGACGACGAGGGAGTTTGGATCGAGAATCGTTTTCTATATAAAGACCGCGGGATGGGGCTATATTATCCGACAGACGAAGATTTGGCCACTTACACAGATGCGATCAACTATGTAAAAGAGCGCTTGCCCGATACCGACATCTACGTTATGCTCATTCCCGGCGCGTTTAATTTCTATGCGCCGCTGAAGTTCCAGGACCCGACGACTATGTCCGACAAAAACATCGAGAGGACTTTCGATAAAATCAGCGACGATGTCAACAAAGTGAATATCTACTCCGCGCTGGAAGATGCAAAAGATGACTATATATACTTTCGGACAGATTTTCATTGGACCGCAAGAGGCGCATATTGCGCATACAAGGTATTTGCCGATATGGCGGGATATGATCCCGTTTCGCTTGATGAGATGCGGCACGCCATCGTCGATGGCGATTTTCCCGGAGAGCTGATCTTGGAGATGCACGAGCCTGAGGCGTTGAAAGAAGCTCCCGATTTTGTTGAAGTATTTTTTCCTGAGTTGGAATATACGGCGATGATGTATGCAGATACCGATATGGTCGACGGCACCCCTATCGAAATTGTTCGCGACGCTGTGAACTGGTGGAATAAGTATTATGTGTTCAACAAGGGAGACCAACCGTTGATACATATAAACACGGAAAACAAAAACGGAAAAAGTCTCTTGGTAATCAAAGACTCTTTCGCCAATGCCATGACGGCTTTTATGGTCTGCGATTATGAGGATGTGTATTACATGGATTATCGCCTTATTAAGGCCGACATTTTCTCATTCGTCGAGGAGCATTCGATCGATAGTGTTTTGTTCTTGAACAAACTGACCTTGGATAGGAGCATTTCCATGTTCATACACATGGAAAACGAAGTGAGGTAAAATCCTACGGTCGAAGGCNCTCTCAGAAAGACGCTCATGAAAGCGCGCAGTTTATAGTTACGAGCAAAGATTGATGAAAGATGTGATATTATGAATAACATTCCTGAAGTGAAACCCGGAATCATCGCAGTCTCGCGCGACTGCTTTCCCATGGCGCTGGCGGAGAGGCGCCGGGCAGCGCTGGTGAGGGCATACGGCCCCGGCATCCATGAATGCCCTATAACGGTCGAAAGCGAAACAGATGCGCTTCGGGCATTCGAGGACATCAAAAGCGCGGGAGTGAACGCACTTGTCATATACTTAGGAAATTTCGGCCCCGAAACCCCCGAAACATTGATAGCCGAATGGTTCTCCGGACCGGTCATGTATTGCGCCGCTGCCGAGGGTGACGGGGATTTATACGATGGCCGCGGCGATGCATATTGCGGCATGTTGAATTGCTCGTATAATCTCAATCTCAGAGGCATCAGGGCATATATACCCGAATATCCCGTTGGGACGGCAAGCGAAGTCGCCGGCATGATCCGCGATTTCATCCCTGTCGCGGGAGCGGTTTTAGGTTTGCGTAGTTTGAAGGTTATGACTTTCGGCCCCAGGCCAAGCGACTTTCTGGCTTGCAATGCTCCTATCAAGCCATTATACGATCTTGGCATTGCGGTGGAAGAAAACAGCGAGCTTGACCTGCTCGTGTCATTCAAAAAGCATGAAGACGACAAGCGCATCCCGGAGATTATGGCCGATATGGCAAGCGAGCTCGGCGAGAACAAATACGGCGGCATATTGCCAAAGCTTGCACAGTTTGAGTTGACGTTGACAGACTGGGCTGCAGAACACATCGGCGCCAGCAAGCATGCCGTGTTTGCAAATAAATGCTGGCCCGCTTTCCAAACGGAGTTTGGCTTTGTCCCGTGTTATGTCAACAGCCGCCTGACAGGCCGCAGCATCCCCGTCGCTTGCGAAGTAGATATTTATGGCGCGTTAAGCGAATATATCGGGATATGTGCCGGTGAGAACGATGTGACGCTTCTCGACATCAACAACACGGTGCCTGACACGATATATAATTCTTTCATCAAGCCAAAATATGCATATCGCCAGCGTGAGACATTCATGGGCTTCCATTGCGGAAACACTTGCGCTTCCCGGCTAAAAAACCCGAAAATGGGCTTTCAGCTCATCATGAAGCGCTCTTTGGAGCCTGACAAGGAAGAGCCGGACATCACACGCGGCACATTGGAAGGCGATATTACCCCCGGAGGCATTTCGCTGTTTCGCTTGCATGGCGCGGCGGACGCAAGCCTGCGCGCATATATTGCCGAAGGCGAGGTCTTGGATGTCGCTACGGAGAGTTTTGGTGGAATCGGCGTTTTCGCGGTCCCTGAAATGGACAGGTTTTATAGGCATGTGCTCATCGAAAAAGCGTTCCCGCACCACAGCGCGGTTGTTTTTGCTCATTGCGGCAAGGCCTTGTTTGACACGCTTAAGTATCTTGGGGTGGACGATATTTCGTATAATCATCCCGCGGCCTTGCCATATAAGTCTGAAAACCCATTTTAGCCCCATAAATATAGTTGCGATTCATGGGGCACTTTAATGAATGTCATTCTGAGGGAGCTTTCGAGCCTCGAAAACGGATATTTATCCGCAAAGCTTAAAAAACAAGTTGGAATGTAATCAGGTTAGGTGTAAAATGTTAAGAACGTAATCAACAAAGAGGGGGTATTGTAAATGAGGGTAGACCATCCGGACATTATCAAGGATGTTCTGACGACAATCAGAAGCGAATACGGATTCAACCACAACAGATACATCAGGGACAGCCTGGTTTTTTGGCTGATGGGATCCGGCGTACACTTGTATAATATGTCAGAGATAAAAAATTCTGACATTGACCGCGAGAAAAAGCTGATAACTGTCAATGGCACCGAATACCAGATCATCGACGATGAAGTTTTAAGGCTGATCGACGAATGGTCCAAGTGCGTTTATGTGGAGAGCGAGCGTTTCGGCCCGGTTTATCTGGCCGACGGCGAATACTTGTTCCGGCCCACTGTCGTCGATGCATTATTTGAAGAAAAAAGCAGCAGCGGGGTTTTCATCGCCGCAATCAGAAGAATTTCCGAGCATTACTTTGATGCAACGGGCAAGCGCATCACAATGACAAGCATGGGGGTGACGATGCCGGGAGTGTTTTCCGATGTCGTCGAAATAATCGAAATCGAGTAGGTATGAGTAGTTTTTATTTAATGCGAAAAGACACTCCTGTTTGCGAATTTGATGTCAGGAATGTCTCGGATAACAGGGTCGCTGTCGAAATGACGAGCGTTTTCGATGAAAAAAGAATGCCTCTGGAGATGCAATTCGAGCCAAACATCGCGCACTACCTGGTCGGTCGTTTGGCTCCGTTGATATACGGAGGCCTTGGTTACAGCGTTCTGCGCAATGGGAAACCGCTGGCGGGCGACCTGGACAATGTGATCGATTATACGGGCGGGTTTTCATTGATCGACGATTTTTGGCTGGTGCGAAAAGGCGACGACAGCAAAAATTGGGAGAAAAACAACCTCTTCACAAACAACATCAGCGAGGAAATCTCCAACATCGCCTTTTC
>JGI24702J35022_10000121_pt1 | contig 37809 bp, 32 predicted proteins | sample TergutTh196P4_FD_35022 | JGI IMG/M metagenome (IMG submission 35022) | reverse complement strand
TGCCCACTGTCGGCGACACTCCTGAAGAATCCATAAGCCAGAAATGTTAACTGTGGGACGGTAACCACCGTCCCAAGCGCCTTCGTTTGATATGCCACTTTGGGCGACTGCCTCCCCCTTAAGCATTTTTCTGGAGGCGATACCCAGCAGCGACCAAGTACCGCTTGAGAGGAAAGTGTACTCGTCCCCTTTGGCGGGCACGGCGGCTGCCGCGCAAGCGGTGTCGTGTCCAGCCGTCGAGATGACCTGAATCTTTTCCTTACCTGTCTCCCTGGCCACCCTCGGGCTTAGGGGGCCTAACGCGGCGCCCGCCCGATCCACGGGTGTGAACCAGTTCAATGGGAGGCCAAGTTTCTCCAACACAGGTCTAGCCCAGTCTCTGTGCTCCATGTCGTAAAGCTGAGAGGTGGAAACCACTGAGTATTCGTTGTGTTTCACACCAGACAGGAAATATTCAATCAGATTGGGCATCATTAGGAAGGTTTCCGCCGTGTCCAGAACTTCGTTGGTCTTCTTCATATGGTAAAGCTTAAAGACTGAATTGTAGTTGATGTTTGCGATCCCGGTCTGCTCAAACAGCCAAGCCGCTCCTCCCAGAAACTCCAGCGCCTCTGTCATGTTTGTGTCGCTAAAAGCCTCATCGCGGTAACTGCGCGGCATAGCCAGCAGTTGACCGTTCTTATCCAGCAGTCCAAAATCGACGCCCCATGTATCCACTCCAATGCTTTTCAGCGGCGCATCACATTTGCGTAATCCCTCTCGGATATGATCCATCAGATAGAGTACATCCCAGTAGGCCTGATCTCCCAAGATGGAAAAGGTGTGAGGGAACCTGTTTATCTCCTGAAGCCGCATGCGCTGACCGTCGTAGGCTGCCAGCATACTCCGGCCACAACTTGCCCCCAGGTCAAACGCTAAAACATGAAGTGAAGACATAGTAAATCCTCCTGCATACGAGATCAACCAAGACTTCGGTCGAATATCTCGGCGTCCTTCAGAGGGCCGGTGGATATCTTGCAAGGCGCCTCACACCATAGCTCGCCCGTCATCATTGTGTTCTCTGCTTTGGTTATTTGATCAAGGGAACCTTTGTGAAAGCCTTCATCATACCCTGTGTTGAGGAAGATATCCAATATATCCAGTGCTTCCCACTCGCCGATCATCTTACCGCCTAAACAAAGGATGTTAGCATCGTTATGGGCGCGCGTCATCCTTGACATGTACGAACTGGTGCAGAGTGCGGCTCTCACCCCTTTGAATTTGTTCGCAATGATACTGACGCCAATACCTGAGCCACACACCAGAACACCGCACCGCGCGTCTCCCTTGGAAACAGCCACCGCAACGCGGGCGGCGAAGAATGGATAGCGGGTGGATTCGATGTCTGGGTCGTTCATGGCGCCGCAATCCACATAAGGGATCTTTTTGCCCTCAAGATACTCGATACATTTCATTTTTAGGTCATAACCAGCGGTATCATTTCCTAAGTATACAGCTTTTTCCATAACTTTTTCTCCATTAAGTCATAATATTTCTCTTTTAGTCAACCGATTGACTATTGTATATTACTATCACATCCTACAAGCCATGTCAATTCAAATAGATGAGATACTAATCATTGAGTGTAAGTTCTAACTATACCTCTAAGCTTTTGTAAAACTAGCAATAAACTCTCGCTTATCCTCTCTTGCATTCATTCTATACAAAACACTTTTTCCACATAGTTCTCTTTATTCAGCTACAAAATGCACCTGCGATCAATCGATTGACTATTTTGTATTATAAACACATTTCACAAGCTATGTCAATCGTATTTGGTAGAATTATATAGATCATTGGGTACTAGTTTTGAGCGCGACCCTGTGTTTGCCAAACTAAATGGGTCTCCTGCTTAGCCCTCAATTGCGTTTTTGCCTTGGCAAACCAGTTGTGCATAACCAACAACCCCGATATTGCGGTGGCAGGGAATAAGCTGTATAATGAAATTAATTGAGGATGAGCAGAGAATTCATATGTCTACATTAAAGGAAGTTGCAGATAAGGCCGGTCTGTCTGTCAGCACGGTTTCTTATGTGCTTAACGGAAAAAAAAGAGTCCGGGAAGAAACCTACCAAAGAATCATGGCTGCCGTGGACGAGGTTAGGTATGTTCCTAACCAATTGGCGAGAAGTTTGCGTACTAAGAGCACGCTTACCATAGGCGTGATAGTACCAGATATTTCTAATCAGTTTTTTCCAGAGATTGTTAAAGGTATTGAAGATTTTTCTTACGAAAAAAATTACAATATTATTCTATGCAATACCGATAACAATCCGAAACGTGAGGCACTGGCAGTTGAAGCACTTCTCAGCAAAGATATTGATGGGATCATATTTATTGGTACTGCCGAGTCTTCCATTATGCTGCAGGAAAGGCATAACATTCCCATAGTGGTTGTTGACCGAAAACTAGTGGGGAATTATATTTCAGTAACCACCGATAACTATACCGGAGGGTATCTTGCTACAGAGCACTTTATTCAGAGTGGGCACCGCTCCATTGCTTTATTCACCGGTCCGCTATTGATTACCTCTTTTTTTGACCGAATGCGAGGATATCGCGATGCTTTGTTCAATAACAAATGTCAGTATAATGAAAAAGTCATTATAGAATGTGACTTTACATCCCAGGCAGGTTATAATGCAGTTCAAAAAAACAGCGCTATTCTGGAGAGTGTGCATGCTATTTTTGCCACTAACGACCTGATGGCGCTTGGAATTATCCGCGCCCTACTTGAAACGGGTAGACAGATTCCCGCAGATATAGCCGTTATTGGCTACGACGATATATATACTGCATCCATCTATTACCCCTCACTGAGTACTGTGCGCCAGCCAAAGTACGAGATGGGTAAGGAAGCCGCGAGTCTACTGATCCGCTCGATACATGGCGCTAGAATTGAAGAAACCCAGATAGAGATGAAGCCTACGCTTGTGATACGAGAGACCTGTCCTTAATGAACGTAGCTTTTTGGGATCGAACTATCTGAATGGTATTATTCAGGCAAATAAATCTGACAGCCTGACCCAGCGCCAATTTGGGCAGAGAATCCGGATGTTTTGACCAGGTAATGAATCATCAGAATGCAAGAAACCATTGAACCTACGCAAAAGGCAGCCGAGGTTTTCCTGATCGAGACGCCTGATAGGTGCATAATGCAATGAAGGGTCTTAGACCGAAACGGCTCGCCTTTACGCAAAGGCCGACATATCCCGGCATCACTGTGCGCATTGGAGGCGCCTGTCCATGAATGACACACTTCGCCTTACAGAGTATCAGAGCAAACTGACACAGGAACCGTCCCCTTGTATAAGTAACTCTCCGCTTTGGTTGCCACCATATACAGCAACTGCAGCTTGCCTATTTTGCGCATGGCGCCGAAGTCGACTTGCGAATAATTAATTCGTCCGAAGGCAATATTATTGAGCTGACCTTCCTTTCAGCCACATCATCTATGAGTAGTTTGACACCTAAACGCCCCAGTTCTACACGGTTGACTCTAACCGTGGTTAGAGACGGAATAATAAGCCGCGATATTGCTAAATCGTCAATGCCAATAACTGAGACGTTCTCGGGTACGTGTATTGCGTGTTCATTGAGGTAGCCAAGAGCCATGATAGCTGGAAGATCTGACGAGCAGAAAAGTGCTGTTGGCATGTCAACACCGCTTTTAAATAGCATATCCATTGCAGCATAGAACGTCGTTTGATCTAGCACATTCATTTGGATACGGTTGACATTGAGCGCAATATTCTCTTGCTGTAGCGCCTCCTGAAAGCCACTGAATACACTCATGTTAAATAAGTGCTGTTGTTCGTCACCAATGTAGGCGATATCCTTGTGTCCTAGTTCAATAAGGTAATGTACGGCTGTAAAAGCGGCTTGTTGATAATCCACATAAACACAAAGCCGATCTTCACACAGGCTGTGGCTGTCAAGAATCACAATAGGTATACCAGTATTGTTTAAAAAGTTATAGACGTAATCGTTAGTGTCTCCCAGCAATATGATTCCATCCACTTCCCTTAAGGCAATTATTTCAGGAAGCTCGACCCGGCCTTCTAACTCCTTAAGTGCTGTATATACGGCGTCGCAGTCATACGTATGACATGCGTCAATTATTGATTTATAAAGGTCTGACTGGAATTCCTTACTCATTGTGCCGACCGAATGGGGAGGGATCACAGCTAAACGCTTAGTCATGCTTTTACGGAGAGCCTTAAATGAAGTCGAAACGTATTTGGAATTCTTTGCGCATTCCAGTACACGCTTTCGTGTAATTTCATTGACGCCGGCCTTACCATTGAGAACAAGCGAAACAGTCGCTGGAGAAACTTCCGCCTGCTTTGCAATTTCCTGGATTGTTATTTTCTTCTCGTTATTCACAGTTTTACCTTGTTTCTTCTTTTATAAATAGCTTTTCAGAGGGTTAGCAAAATCTCTGCATGTAAACAACACATTGGTACGAATAGTATATCATTTTTTATAAATCGTCAAGTAAGCTTTATCAATTATTGAAAATTTGAAATTTTCTAATATTACTAAATTATTTATATTAATTTAAATATTTCTAAATTATTTTATAATTTTATTGACATTTAAAATTATTCTTGATATTATACGTAATACCTTTTATATATAATAATTTATTTCAGAACAAATTATTTTAGGAGTGTAAGCACATCCTTAATTATCTAAAGGGTTTCAGCTCAAAGAAGGAGGTTTTGTTATGATAAGGTCAGGCGGCCCGGGAGTTTACGCATTTGGTGACGAGGAGCGCGCACAGGTGAACGAAGTTTTGGAGTCAGGTTATCTTTCTCGTTATGGCAGTGAAGATGACTCGCGCTTTAAGCATAAGGTTGTAACACTTGAACGGGAATTCGCCAAATTTGTGGGGGTGAAACACGTTGTTGCTACCTCAGGCGGGACGATGTCAATCATGTGTGCGCTGGCGTCACTCGGCATTGGTGCTGGAGATGAAGTCATCGTTCCCGGATATACGTTTATAGCAAGTATATCCTCCATAATAATGGTCAATGCCATTCCAGTCCTTGCGGAAATCGATGATTCATTAACCATTGATCCAAAAAAAATTGAACAATGTATCACACAGCGCACCAGATGTATTATGCCTGTACATATGCTGGGTAACCCCTCTGATATGGATAGGATTATGGCGATAGCTAAAAAGTATGGACTTTATGTATTGGAAGACTGCTGCCAGTCTATTGGCGGTACATATAAAGGCAAGGAAACGGGGAGCATTGGCGCCATTGGAGCATATTCGCTTAATGTCCACAAGACGATATCCTGCGGCGACGGTGGCATGGTCGCTACAGACGACGATGAGCTATATGAGCGTGCGTTTGGTTTCCACGATCAGGGACACAAACCAAACCGCATGGGGTTGGAGATCGGCAACCGCAACATTATAGGCATGAATATGCGTATGAACGAACTCTCAGGAGCGGTGGCGTTAGCGCAATTACGCAAACTGCCAACAATTCTCCATAAGCTGAGGGAGAGTAAGAAACAGCTTAAAGACATGCTTGTGGGCCTTCCTCATTTTCAATTCAGAAGAATCAACGATGTAGATGGCGAATGCGCAACCATGCTGACTATGATATTCGAAACGAAAGATTTAGCTGAAAAATTCGGCGGCGCCATAGGAGCAAAACCTTTGTTCGCCTCCGGCTGGCACAATTACAGTAACATGGAGCAGGTTCTGAGCAAACGTACCGCAATGAGGGCCGGCTGCCCATACAACTGTGATAAATATCCTTTCGGCGTTTCATATGGCAAAGGGATGCTTCCACAAACAGACGATATTCTGGAACGCTCAATCAATGTCAGCGTTGGCGTCGTCGATGCAGGCATAGGCGCATCTTATGGCATTAACCTGAATTCATCGCCTGAAGAGATCGCCAACGTCGGTGAAAATATGCGGCGCATCTTACTATCACTTTAATACAAGGTTTATTCTATTATGGAGGCGCATTAATATGAATGCCATTATTTTCAAAGGACATGGGTGTTTTGCTTACGAAGACCGCCCAATTCCTGAGATTGACAAACCAAACGAAATTCGAATCAAAATTCTGGGAGTCGGGATCTGCGGGACAGACCTGCATATCCTGATGGATCCGCCGCTTCATCCAGCTTCGCCGGGCATTATCTTTGGTCATGAATTTTGCGGACAAGTGGAATCGGTTGGGAGTGCCGTGACAAACCTTATACCAGGCGATAAGGTAATCGTCGATCCACATCCAGCGTGCGGCTGTTGTGACAACTGCCGTTCCAATCGTCCAGAAATGTGTGAAAATCTATTTCTGCACGGCGCGGGAATAGAGGGACAGGCGGCTACCCGCGGCATCTTCCGCGATGGAGGTCTAACGAGTTACGCTGTGATACCCGCCTCTTCGGCGTACAAAATAGCTCAGGATACTCCATTTCAACGCATGGCGTTGGCTGAGCCGTTGTCATGTGTGGGGTATGGCATCGAGAAACTAAAAATTCAAGCTGGCGATACTGTCTGCATCCTGGGCGCGGGGCCGATTGGGCAGCTGTTTACCGCATTGGCTAAAGTAAACGGCGCAGTAAAGGTAATTGTCTCAGAGCCATATGAATACCGCCGCGAAAAAGCGCTCAAATGCGGCGCCACACGGGTCGTCGATCCGGTTAAGGAGGATCTGAAAGCTATCTGTATGGAAGAGACTGGAGGGCTGGGCGTCGATCATTGTGTCGAAGCAGTTGGCCAATTCCTGATGACAGCAATCGACATGGTTCGCACCGGCGGCAAGATACTGTTGTTTGGGCATGACGAGACGGCAAACCCGCAGATTAAGCTGGGCGAGATTGTCAAGAAGGAAGTAGAAATTCACGGATGCTTCATTGGTAAATACTACTACGAAAAATCCGCACGCATCATTGAGAGCAACATCCTGCCACTTGACGAGATCGCGACTCATGTTCTGCCACTCGACCGGTATGAAGAAGGGTTGGAACTGCTGCGGGCTGGAAACGCGCTCAAGGTTGTCATTTACCCAATAGAAACCAGGAAGAAAGCAATTGAGACTCCAGAAAAATGAAATTTAGAATAGGAGGAATACAGTACGTGAAAATCGGAATTATTGGCTGTGGAAACATGGGGCAACTCCATGGAACACTGATTAACCAAAACGAAGCATTCAAACTTACAGCTGTACATGATGTGGTGACTGACAGAGGAAAACTGGCTGCCGAGAAACTGGGCGCCAGCTTTATCACAGACCGAGACGCATTCTATGATGAAGTCGACATGGTGTTTATTACTGTCCCCAATACTTTTCATGCGCAGTTAGCTATAGAAGCTCTTGAGCATGGGAAAGATGTATTTGTTGAAAAACCGCTTGCCACCAACCTGGAAGATGCCAAAAAAATACGAATGGTATATAAGAAAACCAAAAATAAGATGTTTATCGGATATAACCGAAGATTTGCTCCAGTATATAATATGGCTCACAGTATTATTAGCCAGTCCAAGTTCAAACCAGTAAATATTAATTTAATCCAAAATGACGGAGATATGCTGGATCCTCCATGGCTCACCGACATTGCTCTAACAGGCGGATTTATGTACGATACCACCGTCCACTTTCTTGACCTTGCATGTTTTCTTCTCGGTGATATTGTCAGGTTGTGGGCGCTCTCAAAGAAAGCCTGCTACCCGATCATAGATGATTTTGTGGTCATGCTTCAGTTTGTCTGCGGCGCTGTTGGGGTAATCAGCACTTGCGGACACGCTTCTTGGATCTCGCCTTTTGAACGTGTACAGGTGGTTGGAGACCACCAGAGCATTATCACCGAGGAACTTGATACGCTTACTCATTCTCCTGCCCTTGGCGCAGTTATTGACGGGCATTGCTTTGAAAAGTTGCCTCACGAGCAAAAATGGGGTTATAAGCAAATGCACGAGCATATGCATGAGGTGCTGTTTGAGGGGAAAACCGCAATTAATGGATTTAGTGAGGGCTACAAAGCGGTAGAACTGATCGAGGCATGCTATGAAAGCTCTGCAAAAGGCGGCGCGCCTGTTTCGTTTCATTAATGTGGGAATTTTGTCCTGGAAAATAAGAGGTATTTATCATGAAATTATGTTTGAGTTCACAATCATTGGATCGCAAGTTTTTTTCAAAAGAGATGCATCTTTTCAGTTTTATTCAGTACGCATATAAACAGGGATTTCGAGTCATAGAGCTAGAAGATAAGCACCTTGAAAGCACAGAAAAGGCTTATTTAGATAAAGTAAGAAATTACATGGGAAAATATGGCATTACCTGCGCAAACATAGCGTTTGATAATAGCTTTGGCTATCCTTCTACAGAAAAAAACTTCGCTGAAGTTGAGCGCGCCCGAACCTGGATGGATGTGGCGTTGGAACTCGGTACGCCAAATTTCAGGCTTTTTGCCGGTTGGATGGGTGGGCTGGATCCGGGACTCGGAACGAAGGGGCCAACTGTTCAAAAACAGGCTAGCGCATGGGATGAAATGGTTCTTTGCATGCAGAAGGGATGCGCCATAGCTAAAGAAAAAGGTTTACATGTTGTCATTGAAAATCATAACCATGGGGGATTCTTATCATCTTCATTTGATGTTATAAATCTTTTCGCACAACTTGATAAAAACGTTGCCTCCCTGCTGCTGGATACTGGCAATTACATCGACAATATGGAAGGAATTGAGCGGACTGTTGACATGGCTACAAGGCATATTCACTTGAAACTAAATACAATTGTAGGCGATGGAAGCGATAGCGTATACGATCTGCCGGCGATTATAGATCTTATTATAAAAGCTGGATTTACGGGTAGCTTGTCCCTGGAGTATGAAGGGGTACAAGAAGAATACGATGTTTTACCTAAAGTAACCCGTTTTGTTAATGACCTCATAAATAACAGAACATAAAAAGTAACAGAGAATCTATTCGGAAAATAAAAAAATAAAATAATAAACAATTATTAATACCAGGAGGGAAATTATGTTTAATTTAATGAGCCACACAAAAGAGTCTTTTGCAAAGCTATTTGAATGTGGGATAACGCCTTTTACCACCCCAGCGGATATTGAATTATTCATGGCGGAAGCGCTCAAATATGGCTATCGCACAGTTCTGTCAGTATCTAATGATTTGGAGCATTACAAAAGATTACTGAAAGGCAGCGATATAAAGCTAGGCGGTCTGTTTGCCTACCCTTCGGGAGAAATGTGTATTGAATCTAAGAAATGTGAATTGCAAAAATTAATTGAAGGCGGATGTTCAACTGTAGATGGTGTAATCAATATGTCGTTTCTCATGTCTCACGAATACGAACGGCTATTGGAAGAGACCAGAGGGTTGGTGCAGTTTGCAAAGGGGTTATGTGAAGATATAGAAATTAAGTTTATTATTGAATGCGCCCTTTTGAATGACAATGATGAAGAACTCATTAAGGGTAGTAAAATCATAAAAGAATCAGGCGCACATTATGTGAAGATGGACACGGGTTGGATTCCTCCTGGTGGGAATTTGCGCCAGCTAAAGATCATACGAGAAGCTGTCGGACCGGATTTCGGGGTAAAATTCTGTGGAGCTTTAGCAGCTTCCACACAAGGAAGCGTAGCAGCATTTGAAACAGGCGCAGATATCATTGGCGAAGTTCCGGTAAAAGTGATTGAAAACTTCGACAATTATAAAGCGCTTCGGCAAAAGGGCGTCATTTAACAAAGTTGATGTGATATCTGATAGAAAGAATGGGGATGAGAAATTTGGAGAAAATAACAATTGGCGCATGCGACTGGGCACTTCCGGGCGGAGGGATGTATGCTGCTCAAATTGCTTCAGCCGTGGGTCTTAAGGCGCTATCACTAAGAATAGGCCTCTATGAAAATGATTATCCCGTTACTCATCCGGAGATGCAAAAAATCTATCTTTCAGAGCAACAAAAGTATGGAATTGAATACTGTTCCCTTGCACTAAATGATTTTGATAATTTCCCGTTTCACGCAAGAAAAGGTACAAAAGTATACGAGATTGTCTGGGACCTGCTAAAACGCGTTATCCCTACAGCTAGAGTACTTGGCATAAGAATAATACAGGTTCCTGGCGCTTTTGCAAGCGAAATAAAAACAGAAGAGGATTTAGAATACAGTACCAGTGCTTTTCAATACCTTTGTGATGTTGCAGGTGAATATGAGATCGGAGTTGCTAGTGAAAATCTCATGGTTCCTGACAGATTCAAAACCTTGTTTCAGATGGTGGGTCGAAATAATTTTCACCTTTATTTTGATACCCAGAACTATCATTTATTCTGTGGGTATAAGGAAGTTGACGTCTTGGAGGTTTTATACCCATATATATGCAATCAGATACATGTCAAAGACGGATTGAGAGAAGATGGCCTGACTGGACTGAGCGGCGCACCGTTAGGCGCCGGTGATGCAGGTTTTTTTGAAACTATGTCCTGGCTGGATGCTCATAATTACTCGGGTTATTTACTTCTGGAGAATTATTATGACCGTCTTCCGTTAAGAACACATGCCCGAAGCCCATATGACCTTCTGCGCGAGGATATTAAGACTCTTAACAAAGCAATAAAAAGTCCGAGTAGTGATTCATAAAGAAAAACTGTGTCTATTTCGAAAGGAAGATCGTTGAATGGCTAAACAAGTGAAAGTCGGTATTATAGGCGCTGGGAGGATTGGAAAGATTCATACAACAAACCTAGTTAAATCAATCCCAGGAGCAGAAGTGGTATCAATAGCAGACCCACTGATGAATGACGCTTTGAAAGAATGGGCGGCAGGTCTTAACATTGGCAAGAGTTCAAAAGATTCTGTGGATATATTTTCAGATACAGACATTGAGGCAGTATTTATCTGCTCTTCAACAGATACTCATGCTGGATTGATCGTAAAAGCGGCGGAATCCGGCAAGCACATTTTCTGCGAAAAGCCAATCGCGACAGATATTAGGTTAATTGAGGAAGCATTGGCGGTTGTTGACAAATCAGGTGTGAAATTTCAAGTTGGGTTCATGCGCCGTTTTGACCACAATCACAAAAAAGTAAGAGATACGGTAGCTTCTGGTATGTTAGGCGCGCCTTCTATTGTAAAAATAACCTCTCGCGACCCAGAGCCTTCACCAATGGAATATGTGAAAGTCTCTGGCGGTATTTTCCTGGATATGACAATTCATGACTTTGATATGGCCCGTTATCTGTCGGGCAGTGAAATTACAGAGGTTTGCGCATACGGCGCCGTTTTGGTCAATGAAGAATTCAAAAAGTATGATGACATTGATACGGCAATCATAATGATGAAATTTGCGAACGGTGCAATTGGTGTAATTGATAACAGCCGCAGAGCTCCTTATGGATACGATCAACGGACGGAAGTTCATTGTAAGCGAGGGTGCGTTCAGGTTGCGAATGATCTGAATGATACTTCAATAATCAGTACAACTGATGGGGTCTCTTGCTCTAAGCCCACTTGGTTCATATTAGAGAGATATAACGATGCTTATATTTCTGAGGCAACTGCATTTATCGATGCGGTTGCTAAAGGTACAGATGTTCCGGTTACAGGAATTGACGGACTGATGTCCGTCAAGATTGCATTCGCAGCTAAGAAGTCATTGGATGAAAGACGACCGGTAAAGATTTCCGAAATCATTTAAACACTTTGCTAACTTGTGTGAACACAAATTGCCCGAAAGTGTCTGAGAGACACTCCAGGAATAAATAATGAAGGAATCAACAATATGTCAATAGTAACAGTAACCGGCGAAGTTCCAAGAGAGATGTTGGGCGTAACATCAGTCCATGAGCATGTACTAATCAACGTATCAAAGTTGTTCATGGAATTTGACGAGGCTTCCCAAAATGCCAATAAATATAAAAAAGTTTCTATTGAAAACCTATCGATTTTGAGGAGTAACCCAACCGCTCTCAGGGACAACTTAATATTGGATGATGAGGATTTGGCTGAAGAAGAGCTCATGAAGTTTAAAAAGGCCGGCGGAAACACAATTGTAGATGTGACAAATATTGGTATTGGACGGGATGTGAAAGCGCTTTATCGTATTTCACGGGCAACGGGAGTAAACATTGTTGCCGGCAGCGGATATTATATTCGTATTACTCATCCACCGGGAACCCACGAAAAGTCCATTGATGAAATCAAAGAAGAAATTATAACAGATCTCAAATATGGCGTCGGAGAGACCGGAATCAGGGCTGGGGTCATAGGTGAAGTAGCGTTCAATTGGACTCTTCATCCAGATGAGGCCAAAATACTGACGGCGTCAGCGATGGCGCAACGTGAGACTGGAGCAGGGCTGCAAGTACATGGCTGGCCATGGGTAAAGGAAAAAGGGGACTATACTCAGTTAATAGAAGTACTTAAACTCCTACTTAAAAATGGGGCGGATCCGGCGAAAATCTGTATTAATCACATTGACGGACCTTTCGGATTTGACTTGGAATCGTTTCGGACAGTTTTGAATATGGGCGCTTTTGTTGAATTTGATAATTTCGGCCATGAGTCCTATGTAAGGCGTGATGACCGGGAACGTTTTCATAGCTGTCGTCATGGGTATGACTTTCAACGCGTGGAAACAATCAAGAGCCTGATTGATGATGGCTATATTAATCAGATTATGTTTACTTCTGATGTTTGTCTCAAAACGCTTTTATGCAAGTATGGCGGCTGGGGTTACGGCCACATTCTGGATAATATCATCCCAATGATGTTCGACTATGGAATAACAAGACAAGAAGTAAATCATATGCTGATTGACAATACGGCAAGGTTTTTAGATCCGGATGGGTGACAATTACACAACTATATCAAATAGCCGCCTTTTTTATAGTTGAAGTCGCATGACATCCGGCTTTTATTTTCAGGATGTGTTAAATTTCGTAGTCGATGACTTACTGAAAGGAGGTTAAGTTCACAAGATAACGCTTGGCAGTATGCAAACTATCGCTATTATTTTAGTAAGTAATTCCAAAAATTTAAAGTGAAAAGGAGAAAAAAATGAGAAGAAAATTTGTTTCAATGGCATTGATACTATTTATTTTGGTATTATCTGTCACCGGTTGTGGCAATAGTAACAACAATAGCGCAAATAACAGCAATACTCAGAATAACATCACTACTCAGAATGACATCACTACTCAGAATGACAATACTACCCAGAATGACAATACTACTCAAAATGAGAATACTACTCAGAATGGCAATACAGAAAGTAGTAGTACGGAGAATACGGACTCGTCTTCAGATAAAGGTTATTCATATAAAGTGGGTATTATGAACATAGATGATTCTTTGCCGGCTATATTCGGTACCTGTCAAATTTTTAAAGATGCGGTTGAGTCTGAAGAATTTGCAGAAAAAATTGGGGGCCACAAGTTAACTGTAGAATGGATGGATTCACAGTTTAGTATTACAAAACAACAGGAAAATGTTGAGACATTAATTGCTATGGGAATAGATGTACTATTCTTATCCGGTATTGATACTATCGGCAGTTCTGCAACTGTAAAAGCATGCAATGACGCAGGTATTCCTGTTTTCATGTGGGCTTCAGTGGCAGAAGAAGGAGAGTTTAAGTTTATTGGATGGCAGGAGTTTGACGCTGGATATGCACTGGGGAAATATGTTGCGGAAAATGCGAAAGAAAACGAAAAGGTCTTCTGCATTAATGGAAACTATGGAGTAGAGGCTTATATGGATCGTGAGGCGGGTTTTATACAAGCATGCAAAGACGCGGGGCGGGACGACCTTTTGCCAAACGGAGCTCCATACGCGACAGAGTGGGATGAGTCTTCCACCACAGAAGAAGCTATGCAGATTATGGAAGACTGGATTCAGGTTTATGGGGATGATATTAATTGGTTTGCAACACAAGGACCCGCTTTAGCAAAGGGTGGTATCGAGGCGTTAAAAGCTGCCGGTATGACTGATAAAGTAAGGTCGGTCAGTTGGGTTCTAGAAGGTACATGGGATTTGGAAATATTACTGGATGGCTATGCAGAATACCTGCTGTATGTAAGTTTTGACGAACTTGGACGAACTATGGTTCCTGTTTGTGAACAATTCTATAACAAGGGCTACGATTCCGTTGAGGCCCCAGTTCTTATGGAGATGTTTGACATCACCATTGACAATGTTGGAGAGTTTTTTGATGTCAACTGATTTTACATGTGTGAAAGAAATACATAAACAGAATTCAATGAATGTCGAAGGGCTGTATTTAGTCGGTTAACTCTTAACAGTTTGACAAGCACAGTCCTTCATATTAAGTGGAATTAGCATTGGAATCGTTTCTATACTGTTATTCAGATAAGCATAGAGAAAAAACAGGAAAGGGAGAAGTTGTGGAAACATTACTTGAATTAAAGAATATTTCAAAATCCTTTCCAGGGGTAAAAGCTTTGGATAATATCAGCTTTTCTGTAAAAAAGGGGCAGGTACATGCATTGGTTGGCGAAAACGGCGCCGGGAAATCCACATTGATTAAAATCATCAACGGAATGTACAAAGCGGATGAAGGCGAGTATTACTTCGAAAACAAAAAAGTTGAACACTTTACTCCTGCGAATATGACAAATTTAGGAGTAGCAACCATACACCAGGAATTAAGTCCCGTACTTGATATGTCCATCGCCGATAATATTTTCCTTGGTCGGGAATCGTTATTAATTGATTGGAAATCAATGTATGCCCAAGCTGGTAAGTTTATTCAGGATCTCGGGTTTGATTATAACCCAAAAGCCAAGATGCGTTCTTTGAGCGTATCAGATATGCAGATTATTGAAATTATCAAGGCAATATCGAAAGATGCTAAGGTCATAATAATGGATGAACCCACTTCATCAATTGCAGAAACAGAAGTGGATATACTGTTTGACCAGGTAAGAAAACTAAAGGCGGCAGGGCTTGGAATAATCTACATCACCCACAGGCTGGATGAAATCTTTGAAATTAGTGATCAGGCAACCATACTCCGTGATGGGCAAGTGATTTCCACACATGATACCAAAGATTTAACAAAACCACAGGTTATAGCTAAAATGGTCGGACGGGAGATGACAGAGGCATACCCTCCCAGAAAGAATGTTCCTGGTGATGTCATTATGGAGCTGAAGAGTTTAAGCTGTGATAAGAAGTATTCTGATGTGAACCTCACAGTCAGAAGAGGTGAAATTCTAGGTATGCCAGGACTAATTGGCGCTGGAAGAACTGAGGTAATGCGGGCGGTATTTGGCCTTGACCCCTATGACTCCGGAGAAATTATCCTGGAAGGGAAATCGGTAATGGGCAGACATCCAGATAAAATTATCGATCAGGGCATAATGATGGTTTCAGAAGATCGGAAAGGTGAAGGGATTATCCCGAAACGTTCCGTTAGTGACAATATTTCCCTTGGGAATTTCAAATCTTACTTAAGAGGTATTATTGTTGATGACAAAAAAATATTAGAGGATACGAATACCATGATTGAAGCGCTATCGATTAAAACACCTTCACCAAAAACACTTGCAGAAAGCCTTAGTGGGGGAAATCAGCAAAAAGTCGTAATTGCAAAGTGGCTTCTGCACAATCCAAAAGTATTGATTATGGATGAACCTACAAGAGGTATTGACGTAGGCGCCAAATATGAAATATACAAAATCATCGCAAGTCTTGCAGAACAGGGTGTTGCCATTATCATGATTTCCTCTGACATGCCTGAGATAATCGGTATGTGCAACCGTGCGGCAGTAATGTCCAACGGAAGAATAACTGGAGAATTATCACAAGAAGAGCTAACTCAGGAAAGAATAATGACATTGGCTGTGAAAGGATATGGTAAAAATGAAGAGTAGCACAGTTAATAGAAAAATAGTTGAATTATATGATAAATATGGTATCTTTTCAATTTTGGTGGGAACTTTCATTATATCTACATTTCTTAGTCCGGTTTTTTTGACACAAGCTAATATTTTAAATGTAATTCGACAGAATGTTACAATTGGAATTGTAGCCTGTGGCGCGCAACTTGTGTTGATCAGCGGTGAAGTGGATCTCTCACCTGGCGCTGTGGCTGCATTTTCTGGATGTATTGCTGCAATGGTTGCGTCTTCAACAGGAAATCCAGTTTTGGCATTTTTCACATGTTTGTTACTTGGCGCCACTATTGGACTCGTCAATGGTATCTTCATAACCGGTTTTAAACTGCCGGCTTTCATTATGACATTGGCAACTCAGGCAGTAGCAAAAGGTGGAATTTTGGCGATTACAAGAGCACGTGCAGTATCAGGGCTAGGAAATTTTTCATGGATTGGGCAAGGTTATATTGGCCCGTTTCCAGTACCGATTTTGCTCTGGTGCGTCATTTTGCTGATTTGTGGTTTCATTTTGAATAAGATGCGCTTTGGTCGTCACATTTATGCAGTCGGGGGTAACAGAGCTGCTGCGCGGGCGTCCGGGATAAGGCAAAACAGAGTTGTAATGAAATGCTTTATAATTGCTGGCGCTTTATCCGGTCTTGCCGGAGGAGTACTTATGGCGCGTATTGACTCAGGTCAGCCGACGAGTGGAGTCGGGCTTGAATTTGACGCGATTACCGCAACTATTATTGGCGGAACAAGCATGTATGGCGGGCGTGGTAATATCTATGGAACGATTGCAGGTACATTATTTGTAGGAATTCTAACAAATATAATGACTTTGGTGGGAGTAAATGCATATACAAAGCAGATGGCTCAAGGCATAATCATTGCGCTAGCTGTTTTAATTGATGTAACTGTTAAAAAACAAGAAAGGTAATTCTTAGTTATAATAAGGGAGACAAATGATATGCCTTATGTAAGTGATAATGACAAGGCAAGGATGTCTACGCTAGCCACTGAATGGATGAAAATTGCCAATTCTTCTGAAATGCAGGAACTCAAAGAAAAATGGCGGGATATCAATGATTTGAAAAGTAATGTTCCGGTGGTTCGGACAAGTGCCTTTGCCCTTCCAGGATTTGTAAAAGATAATGAGCTGCTGTGTGAAGATCCAAAACTAAGGCTCGTAGAGAAAAATATGTTTGGACTACTGAAACAGTACCATATTATAAAAGATGATATGGTGATAGAACCTTATCTGCGGATTCCTTGGGAGATTTACTGTACAGAATTGGGCGTTGATGTTGCAGTAAAATACTCTTCAAATAATAACGGTGACGAATTGGCGTACGCTTTTGAAAACCCGATTCGTGATCCGGATGATATTCAAAAACTAAGAAAAAGAAGGTTTTTCGTAGACAGGGAAAAACCCTTGGAATTTCAAGAAAAGCTGGATACGGCTCTTAGTAACGCCATGCCAGTAAAGGTCGGGAATATAAGCTTCACTAATGGGGCCTCTTTTTTTCAAATGCAAACTGTAAAGGATAGTTTTAACTCCAACAAAGAGGCCATAAATTCCAGCAGTACTGGAATCTTGGTTGGCAATAACTACTGTGGCGTCACAGTTGAACTATTCATGTTACTTGGATATGAGAGGTTGATGTACTGGTTATATGATGAGCCGGAAGCTATCCATGCAATTATGGCATATCTGACAGAGGATCGAATTGCTTTGTATCAGTTCTTGGAAAAAGAACAATTGCTGGATTTTAATACCGATAATCAGTTCGTTGGTTCTGTAAATTATGGATATTGTTCTGAATTACCGCCTGTCGAAACCAAACGCCCTGCTATGCTAAAAGATGTTTGGGGCTGGTGTGAAGCTCAGGAGACAGTGGTATTGTCGCCTGAGATGTACGGTGAATTTGTAGCGCCATACATGGGACGGATGGGCAGTATGTTTGGAAGGGTCGCTTACGGATGTTGTGAACGATTAGATGACCGTTATGATATCATCACAAAAGAAGTACCAAATGTAAAGATGCTATGCGTGACCAGGTGGAATGATCTGAAAAGCTTAGCTGAACAGTGCGAAGGTAAACAGGCGTTCTTTAGAAAACTTGCTCCGGAATATATCAGTGGAGCCAAACCGAGTTGGGAGTCATTTGAAGACGATGTTCGCAACACATACGAAGCAACAAGAGGGAAAAACACAATGCTGATATTTGAAGATCTTTACGATGTTAATCATGACTGGAAACGTCTTCGGGATGCAGTTATACGGGCACGGGAGATAATGAAAGGAGATTGCTAACTATGATAGAGCTAAAAGAACAATATAGAGAGCGTACAAGACGTTCACGAGAAAAGATCTCAGAAGTATATACATATAAAAATAGGGAACCGGCAATTTTGGTTTACAATTCTAACTGGTGGTTTATCGGGGAACCAGCGGGAACTGTTCCGGAATCATATTGCATGGGTGACTATGATAGTATGCTTAAGCATCAAATAGAAAAAATAAAGGAACATGATATAAATGATCTTAATGACTGTTATGAACCAATATTATTCCCATATTATGGGGTGCCTATTCAGGCGTCCGCTTTTGGGGCGGGTTATATCATAAGTTCAACTGTGGACCCTGAGCTAGCCCCGGATCATTATAATACCGTTAAGAATATTGATTATATATATAGCTTAAAAAAACCGGATTTATTAAAAGATGGGCTTTGCCCAAGAGTTTTGGAAACCATTCAGTATTTTAAAGATAACTGCGATCTCCCCATTTCGATTTCCGATACTATGGGTCCTTTGACTGTAGCGATTCAGCTTGTAGGATATGAAAATTTTATATATTGGATGTACGACGAACCGGAAGCGATTCATCTGCTGATGCAAATGGTTACAGATGTAACAATAGATTGGATAAGAATACAGAAACGGGCAATCGGAGTATCGGATACAGAGCCCATGTATCAAGGAGGAATAAGATCTGCTGATGGTTTTGGAGGAGCACAGTTTTGTGATGATGAAGCAATAATTCTGGATCCGGATTCCTATTGTGAGTTTGTAAAGCCTTATAATGAGCAGGTATTATGCGCCTTTGGAGGAGGTATTATCCACAGCTGTGGAGATGTCAGCCATCAATTGGATAATCTAAAAAACACAAAAGGGTTGACAACATATAATAATTATTCACTTGACAATTTAGATGCATCTGCAAAACTTCAAAAAGGATTTTCAGAAAAAAACATTGTTTTTATGATGTGCGATTATGCTGTTACAGATGAAAGGATGGAAGCTTATTATGAAGAGCTTTTTCAGAAACTAACATATGAGGGTCTAATAGTTACCACATATTTTGCTCCGACTATTGCTTTAGACAAAGGGAAATATGTATTTATGGAGCGTAACGCAGCTGAACTTGGTAAAAGAGCATATGAGATTATGAGAGAAAATGTAAAAAAGAATAAAAGGTGAAGAGATTATTAAATATGGAGAAAACATAGAATTATGACAAACCGTGAACGACAATATGCGATATTTCATTATAAACAGTATGACCGTTTGCCCGTAGTATATGTTAACTTCTGGCCTGAAACTCTTCTGAAATGGTATAGTGAAGGGCATATAACAAAGGGTGATTATGAAGGTTGGGAGTTTGGCAATGAAGTCGACCAGCTCGTTGGCGCAAAGCTTGGATTTGATTATAACTTTAGCAGCAATATATTTGCCGCTCCACGGGTTGAAGATACTACATCCTTTCTTTACCCGCCTTTTATTCGTGAAATAGTTAAAGAATTTCCAGATGGCGCCAGGCATATACGCCAATACGATGGAGCTATTACGCTTTGGAAACCAGACGCGACAGGTATTCCGGCTCATGTTGGACATACACTTGTTGATCGCGCTAGCTGGGAGAGGGATTATCAACATCGTTTGCAATGGACGACAGAACGTGTGGACTGGGAAACCCTGGCGGCTCTGAAAGAAACCAATGACACCAGAACTGAACCGTATGGTCTTTCTTGTGGAAGTCTTTTTGGTCAGATTCGTAACTGGATGGGTTTGGAAGGAATAAGTTACCTGCTAGTGGATGACGAAAACTTGTATGATGAAATTATTCAGACAACTGCCGAAGTGCAGTTGATTACTTGTGAAAAAATATTGGAGACAGGTGTAAAATTTGACTTTGCGACCTTTTGGGAAGATATAGCGTGTAAAAATGGTCCGCTTATAAACCCCGCTATTTTTAATGAAAAAGTAGGTCCCTATTATAGAAGGTTTACAGAATTATTAACCCGTTTTGACATTGATATTGTTTATGTAGATTGTGACGGCGTTCCGGATGACCTAATGTCAACATGGTTTGATAATGGCGTGAATACTATGTTCCCAATCGAAGTTGGAACATGGGGTGGTAATATTGCAGCTTGGCGGAAAAGATTCGGAAAGGAGTTGCGTGGTTTTGGAGGCATGGAAAAGAAATTGTTCGCCCAAAACTATACTGCAATTGATAATGAAATAGAAAGGCTGCGTCCTTTGGTTGAGCTGGGAGGTTATATACCCTGTCCCGACCATGATATACCTCCTGATGCAATTTGGGAAAATGTGCAATATTACTGCGAAAGGATGCGTAAGGTTTTCGGATAATGGAACCACATCTTAATGGAAATATGGTCCTCAAAACATATGTTACGCCAGGAGTAACAAAATGATAAAAAACATGACGTCTAAAGAGCGGGTTCAAACAGCATTCGCCCATAAACAACCCGATAAAACAGCCATTGATTTTGGTGGGAATGATTGTTCATCAATCAATGCAAAAATTGTAGGAAAGCTTCGTGAATATTATGGATTAAAAAAGGAACCGGTTAAAATCATGGATCTAAACACTATGGCTGGGATCCTTGAGCCAGACCTGCAGAAGATCCTTATGACTGACGTGCAATTCTTGATCCCTGAGCGCGACATATTTGGGCATAATATACGCAGCTGGAAAGAGTGGAATTATCTGGGAATAGATGTTCTTATTCCCAGAAACTGTCAGATTAAAGAAGATGGTAATGGCGGGCATTATGTATTCCCCTGTGGAGATACTTCATCCAAACCAAGCGGATTGATGCCGAAAGGTGGGTTTTACTTTGACACACTCTCCCGTTCTTTGCCATTTGATGAAGACAACGCCAACCCTCTTAACGATGTGGAGGAGTGGCAAGTTATTTCTGACGAAGATATTATATATTATAAAGGTTTGATAGAGGGGTACAAGGAAGATGGCAGAGCGCTTTTATTCTTTCCGAGAAGTACTGCCTTGGGCGATGCGGTAAATATCCCCGGTCCAAGTCTTAAGAAACCGAAAGGAATTCGTGATGTCTCAGAATGGTATATGGCGCCGCTTTTGTATCCAGAATATGTTCACAAAGTGTTTGAAATGCAAGTTGACCGATCAATCCAAACATTTGAAAAAAGCTTTAAGGCCTTCGGCAATGACATAGATATTGTATTTATATGTGGAACTGATTTTGGTACACAGAGGGGGCCACTTATAAGTAACGATATATTTAAAGATTTTTATCTTACGCCTTATAAAAAAATGAATGACTGGATACATCAACATACTAATTGGAAAACGCTCAAACATTGCTGTGGTGGTATCATTCCGTTAATACCGCTCTTAATTGAAAGTGGATTTGACGCACTTAATCCAGTACAGTGTTCAGCTGCCGGGATGGATCCACAGCGTCTTAAGGATGAGTACGGTAGGGATATACTCTTCTGGGGAGGTGGGGTGGATACCCAGCAAACCCTTCCATTTGGAACACCTGATGAAGTTAGGGAGGAAGTGAAACGGCGATGCGAGATTTTTTCTAAAGACGGGGGATTTATATTCAATACTATTTCCATAATCCAGCCAAATGTTCCTGTGGAGAATATTGATGCAATGCTTGAGACATTGAGAGAGTATAATGCTGTTTAATCTTCCCTAATTGCGAAAATGGGGCGCAACAAAAAGATGGAGGTCTTACTATGCTCAACTTTGAATTATATACGCCTACAAGGGTTATCTTTGGTAAAGGAACAGAAAAAAAAGTAGGCGATCTTTTAAAATGCTACAATGCCAGTAAAGCTCTGGTGCACTATTATGGTGATATAAATGAGGAGCAACAAGCTGTTCTGGATCGTGTTTGTGGTTATCTCAACGATGTGTGTATCCCTTACGTTAAGCTTGGCGGCGTGACGCCAAATCCCAGGCTTTCGAAAGTATATGAAGGAGTTGAACTTTGTTTAAAAGAAAATGTTGACTTTATCTTGGCGCTTGGAGGCGGAAGCGTGATAGATTCTGCCAAAGCGATTGGTTACGGCGTTGCGTCAGGTGGTGATGTTTGGGATTATTATAAAGGAATCGAGACGATCACCGGCTGTCTCCCTATTGGCTGTATTCTAACAATCCCTGCTGCAGGGAGTGAGATGGGTGCATCTTCGGTTATTTCCAATGAAGAGGAAGGGATGAAAATGGGGGTAGATAGCGATTATGGTATCTGCCGTTTTGCTATTCTGAACCCGGAAATCACTTATACATTGCCTCCATACCAAACCGGATGCGGTTGTGCGGATGTGCTACAACACACGATGGAACGCTTTTTTTCCAATGAAACCATGGAATTAACCGACCAGTTAAGCGAAGCATTGATGCGCACCGTTATAAAAAGTTCCCGTATCCTTGTTTCACAACCCAGGAACTACGAGGCAAGAGCACAAATCATGTGGGCTGGAAGCCTTTCTCATAATGGGCTGATGGCCTGTGGAACAGACGGAGGGGACTGGTCATCCCACCAATTGTCAGAAGCGATCGGCGCAACGTTTGATACAACCCATGGAAGTGGACTTACGGCAGTCTGGGATAGCTGGGCGCGCTATGTCTATAAAAGTAATACCGAGCGTTTTGCACAATTAGCTACTAATGTATTTAATATCCCTAATAGTGATAATTTGGATGAAATGGCTCTTTTGGGAATCGAGGCGGTAAAAAACTTCCATCGTTGTATCGGAATGCCTGTCAATATTTCAGAACTTGGCCTTACACTTACGGATGAACAACTTGAAGCGCTGGCGTATAAATGTAGTTATGGAAGAACCCGGACTATAGGCATTATAAGAGAACTTGACTTTGATGATATTTTAAAAATCTATAAGATGGCAAGATAATTCCTTTTTATTGAAGGCCCTCTTTCCTGTCTTCTGTTTTCGGAGGTTTTATATTGGACAATAAAAGGTTACTCATTATGTCATATCATTTTTTAGTCAGGATCCCATTCGACATACGACGCTACTCATCGTCACTAATAACATTGTTTATCATATCGCGAGCGACATACGCTTCACGCTGCTTCCGCGTCAGCGCGAAGCGCTTAACACGTTCTGATAACCATACTGTCAATTTTGAGCCCATCCTGCATATCTTCACTGGCCAGAACGCTGCATTGCGATCTCAGCGCGGATGCGGCAATATGACTGTCCCAAAAAGAAAAGGAATACTTTTCTCTTAATTCCGAAGCGTGATAAATGATATCGCCGGAATAGCCGCAGACCTCGCACAGCCCCATCATATCGTCCGCTATGTCCCGTATCTCAGGTTCCGTGTAGTTTTTCTTTTTTAGAACATGGCAGACCTCGTTCACTACCTGATAAGATATTACAAGACAGCTGCCTTCTGAGCTTTTTGTGATATATTCTTTCACAACCTTGCTTTTTACATCGCCATCCTGTGTAAACAAGTAAACCCAAAGGTTACTGTCCACGAATATCCTATCTGTCATAGCACTCATCCCTCACAAACTTGTAGCCGCTCTCAATCCTCTTGTTCTGTGAGGCAAAGTTCAAAAGGGAATCAAGCCGTTCCCTCCGCTTTTTTTCAAGCGCTTGCCTCGTTTCCAGCATTGGCGTGAAAGGCATTCCACCCTGTCGGACAAGCTGTTTCACGAAAATATTAACCGCCGACGACATGGTTAGTCCCAATTCATGTAGGACAATATCGGCTTCTTTCCTTAACTCTTCATCCATGCGTATACTGATTCGTGTCATGGTTCATCACTCCTGTGTGACTATTGTACACAAAAGCGAGTCTACTGTCACCAGAGTTTTAATCAGTGATGTTGACAGAATTTACCCGGAATTTTCTTCCTAACTTGTAATGCGTTTTGTACCCGAAAACCCCCATATCGCAAAAACTTTCAGAATTATCGGGTCGTAGCTGTAAACTCACGCCAGGCGAGAGATTATGACTCGCCGCCAGAAAAACCATTAAGACAACAGTCTGTTTTCAGCACAGCTGTTTTGACCAGCTGTTTTGGCACAGCTGTTTTGACCAGCTGTTTTGGCACAGCTATTTTGGTACAGCTATTTTGGTACAGCTATTTTGGCACAGCTGTTTTGGCACAGCTATTTTGGCACAGCTATTTTGGCACAGCTAATTTGGCACAGCTATTTTGGCACAGTTAGTCGGCGGAAACCAGTTCGAACATTTTACCTGCAAAATAGAGCGGAATGTTTATGATGGCGCCGTTCTTCACGTACTCCTTAGTGTTGAGCCTTACTGAAATTTCTGGCTTATACTTTTCTATATAGCTTTTAAAACTGACAGCTTTTGTTTTTTCGCCGGCCTTAACTTCGATCGGAATAATTTGTTCTTCACGCTGTAGTACGAAGTCAATTTCACGGTCTTGCGCATAAGCGTAAAAATTCGGGGGTTTATCTAATAGCGGTAACAATTGCTCCAAAACGTAGTTTTCGGCGAGCTGACCTTTGAACTGAAACGCATCGGATAGTAATATTGATTTATTGGTAAGCTGTGCTATATGCTTAATTAAACCTACATCCAAGAGAAACAGCTTGAAGTAGTTTAATATCTCGTATGCGCGAAGAGGGTATTGGGGCTTCGAAACATTCAGGATTCGATGTGAAATACCGCTGGAAACAAGCCACTCAATCGCGTCTTCAAAATCCTTAGAGCGCGCACTTTTTGCAATCGCCGCATACATAAACTTCTCGTTATTCCCTTTACCAAGCTGCGGAACAATGCTGCGGAACACTTGTAATATCCGTCCGCTGTTTACTTTATCGCTGTGCTTGGTAAAGTTGTTTTCGTATAACGATATTATTTCTTCTTGAATGACGTCAATTTCTTCAGGGTCTGCACTATTTACCCAGCTTTGTACACATTCTGGCATACCGCCGATAATCAGATATTTCTTATAGTGATCCGTCATCCTATTGTGAAATGCAGAAACATAATCTTTGCCCGATTTCACCCCATAATAATACTGATACATGCCTGAATCGACAGCGGCCAAGTATTCCTCGAGCGTCATCGGGTATATGTTCAGCAAGTTCACCTTACCGACCGGGTAAGACGTAGGTTTGGCAAGGTAAGTTCCGAGCAGGCTTCCTGCGGTAATGACGTGATACTCGTTTGCCTCTTCGTTAAAATATTTCAAACTGGCAAGCGCATTCGGACATTCCTGTATTTCATCCAATATTATAAGTGTCTTCTCAGGCAGCACAGTTTTGCCCCGTATTAAGCTTAACCTTTCTATAATCAGCTTTGGGTCTTTTGTTTCATCGAAAATCCTGACCACGTCATCATTTTTATCAAAGCTGATATATATTGAGTCGTCATACGCTTTTCCAGCAAATTCGTTCATCAGCCAAGTTTTTCCCACCTGCCTTGCTCCTTTCAGGACAAGCGGTTTGCGACGCGCGCTGGCTTTCCACGCCATTAATTCATCCATAACTTTTCTTTTCATAAGAAACGCCTCCACTATTGGAACTATCAGCCATGGTTTCAGAATATCACGTTTCTAAGGATAATCCAAGCGTCTTCTTCTGCGTTTTTAAGAGTCTTTACGGCATTGACTCCGCTTTTTTAAGAGATTTTATGTCATTATCTCTGCGTTTTTATAAATAATTGCGCGTATAGGAGTGACGGAATGATTTTGAGGAATCGAGTTCTCGAGTCAACTCATCCTCTGCTCTAATGGCGGCGTTTACCTCCATATCGCACAAGTCCCAACTGCATTTGTTAATAATTTTCATATGCTATTGCTCAAGCGCTCATTGATTATATCGGTTGACGCCTTTGACAGGCTCGCCTGTTCGGCAAATTCTGGCCACAAAGCAACTGCGCGCTTGACTTCGTTTAATGATTTTCGTGAGTATGGTATTTCATGTTTTTCCGCAAAGCGCTCAAATTCCTTTGCGCCTATATCTGCGAACTTCCCGCCAATACCCATAAGGTGTTCCCTTAGCCATATATTCTTTGAGTTATAAGCAAAAGTGACGTCAAAAGCAGGCGCCAGACGCCATTTGCCTTGTTCATCCATTAGGAAAGCAAAGTTTTTTGCATGGTCGTCACAATTCATGGCAAGGTAATTAAACGCCATCCTACGAAAAGCTTCAGTCAGATCCTCCTCCGGAAGCCCCAGACGATGTATTACAGCAATCAGGGAATCATATAGATTAGTGTGAATCAGATTGTAGTCTATGTGATCCATAGCGCATAAACTTTGCATATGTATCTTATCCGACATGGTTCCTGACGCCGGATCCTTTCTGTCAAACCTCTTTGTCATGAAGTGAGCGCGCCCATTTTCATGAAATAGCCTGGTGTCTGTCATATGAATACCCGCCGCTTTTGCCATAAGGGAATATGCGTATTCAATCCTGCCATATTCCTGTGATACGCCGAAAGCTGAGTCGTCCCCTACACCGTCAAATTTTAGCAACCATGATTCTTTTCCTTTTTCCGGACGCTGTCCAGAACTAATAACGCCTGTGACTGGGTCAAGGTTTATAACTGCCTTTGCCCTGGCGCCGCCGGCGCTTGTTCCAACTGAAAGTAACTGACGCAGCTCGCGTTTCGCGGTACTGTCAGTTACGACAGATCCGCGGATTGCGGCTTTTGCGGCTTTGACCAGTTGGGCAAAATCCAATATGTCGGGCTCTTTGCCAATAGATCGCGAGGGGCGGAATTCCAAGGCGCCCATCGCCCTGTCACCAGTATATGCCAAACGATCTAATGCGGTGATTTCATCTCTTGTTACGCCTTTTTCCGCCAATCTCGCGTCTATCAGATTGTTACCAAACCGGTCGGGAAGCGCGTCCGCAATAGCCGCCGGTAACCTGTACCAAGTATTTTCGGCAAGACTATCAAAAACAAAAACACCGGAGGTAAGCGGCAAATGTAACGGGCTGATAGAATAACCGTTGCGTAGCCAGGATGGGGCATATTCAAACGCGTAGTACGGTTTGCCTCGGGAGTCAGAAGCGATCGCTCCCACAGTTTTCCCATATATTCGTACTTCAATAACTTCCACATGCATAAATGGCATATACTCTTAATCCTTCACACGTTTTCTGGAGACGCGCTTTGGCTCAGCCACAAGATTCCTTGAATTTCTGAGCGCTTGTAAGGGGCTGATCTCTTTGCTTTTTTCCGCCCAGTCCAATATAAAACCTGTCTCGTCAATTGCCTTAAGTACCTTCAGCATTGTTGACAGCGTCGAACCGCGACCTCGTTCAAGTGCCCTTACGGATATCGGTGAAAGGCTGGCCCTTGCCGCTACATCCTCAAGAGGCAACTCTTTTCGAATCCTGAGACGACGAATCGTTTCGCCTATTTTCTTTTCATCTACATGCATATCTTTATCACCTGTTCCACATTATTTCGCCTTTTTCTCCTATTTCGCCTTTGTTGCCTTAATAGCCTTTTTCGCCTTTATCCCTTGTTGCCCTTTTCTCTTTTGGCGCCTTTTTTCGCCTTTGTTGCCTTAATAGGCTTTTTTTGCCTGAATAGCCTTTTCCGCTATATATCGCGATTTTTTTCCTTCATTATAATTAGCAATTCTATATGTGTCAATAGATATATATATAGCTTTTATTATATTGTGAGCATTTAACAGTTAGATATATATAGTTTAAAAACATCAAATGTATTTTATTGTAATTGGATTTGTGTTAGTCTTCCTTTGTTGAATAACGTTCTATCTTCGTTTATTACTCTTTATTACTCTTTCTGACTATACTGGCGCTGTACCAGATGAACGTTTACGAACCATTGTTTCAAAGATTTCAGAGAATCTGCTGTAAAATTAGATGTTGAATTTTACGAGATATTGGAATATAATGTTTGCATAGGAGGTACGTGCTATGCCAAACATAAAGCCGATTTCAGATTTACGCAATTATGGTGAAGTGCTACGCGACGTCACCATAGGCGCCCCAGTTTTTCTTACCAAGAACGGTCACGGTCGTTACGCAGTACTAGACATTGATGAGTATAGGGAGTATGAAAAAATGCTGGCGTGGCGTCAGCTAAAAAAAGAGTTGGATGAAGGTCGTCGCTCAGGAGATGAAGGAAGATGGATACCCGCCACAGAAGTACGGGAGCATTTAAAGGAGCGTTATCGTGGTTGAAGTCAAGTATTCTGAAAAGGCCTTAAGGGATTTAGAGCATATTGGAGACTACATAGAAAACACACCAATGAGTCCGATATCAGCCCTTAACACAATTAATAAAATTCAAGACACCGTTGATAACCTTTCCACTTTTCCACTAATGGGTGCGCCATTGTCCTCCTTTGTGGAGATTGATACTGACTATCGTTTGCTTGTTTGTGGTAAATACCTTGCATTTTACCGGCTATTTGAGGATATTGTCAGTATTGATCGCTTGATTTATGGCAAGCGCGATTACGTATCAATACTATTCGGTAACATTATCCGCGAGTCCGATGAATGAAGGCGCATAAAGCCCGTTATAGGCTGTGGGTGAAGTTTTCTTTGGAAATTCTATGAGCGGAACCGGCTTTCTGATATACGCCTCACCATATTCTTTACTTTTTCTTCGTCTATCGTGAGCATTTCTCTGCTCTCCATCAAAATATCACCGTCGACGATTACTGTGTCCACGTCATGCCCTCCAACGCTATAGACAAGGGTTGACATATGGTTGTGCAGCGGCGTCAGGTGCGGCTTGTCCATATCTATGATTACAATGTCCGCCGCGCGTCCGGGTCCAATAACGCCGGAATCGCTAAAACCTATCGCCTTTGCGCCATTTTCCGTAGCCATCCTGAAAGCTTCCCCTGCCAGAATCAGAGTCGGGTCTCCCCTCACCCCCTTGTGGATCAGGGCTGCAAGATGCATCTCTTTAAACATGTTAAGCACATTGTTACTTGCAACGCCGTCCGTTCCAAGGCACACATTTACTCCCGCAGCTATCATCTCCTTGACCGGAGCAATCCCGCTGGCTAGTTTCAGGTTGCTTGTCGGATTATGGACAGCGTTTACGCCCTTATTTACCATTATGGAAATGTCAGCTTCACTGACGTGCACACAGTGAGCCGCAATTACTCCAACGTCAAGCAGGCCGAATTCCAGGGCTAGCTCTATTGAGCTCTTTCCAAACTGTTCAAGAATATTTTTTCTTTCAGTCGCAGTTTCAAGCATGTGAATGTGAATTGGGGAATTGAGTTCTTTCGCTAACTCGGCCCCTGCTCTAAGTGTCTCCGGCGTATACATGTACATGGAGTGTATTTCTATATTTGTCCTGATCCTGCCCCCGTCCTTCTTGTCCCACTTATTAAAAAACGCCCTACAACCCTCCACGTCGACAAGGGCGTCGCCACGCTTACCGGAGAGGAGCGGGCCTATTGAAATTGACGCGCGAATTCCTGATTCATAAACGGCTCTCCCGACCTCATCCATGTTGAGATACATGTCGTTAAAACAAGTTGTGCCGTTCTTAATCATTTCAATGATACCAAGTTGCGTCCCCCAGTAGACGTCATCGGGCGCCAGCTTTGACTCGGCGGGGATAATGTTGTCAAAGAGCCAGGTTTCAAGTTCAAGATCGTCCGCAAACCCTCTCAACAGCGTCATCGCGGAGTGGCAATGCGCGTTGACGAGACCTGGGATAGCAAGCTTTCTGCAGCCGTTTATTACTTTGTCGGGTACAAATCCATTTTGGACGCCGGGACTCCCCTGCTCTCGTTGTTGGTTAGCGGTAACGGCGCCAGCGCCCGGACTTCCCTGCCCCCGCTGCTGCTTAGCGTCGGTCACGGCAGCGTCCTGATTCCCCTGCCCTCTCATCGCCCCAGCAGCATCGCCGGCGGCGCACATATTATCGCTGCAATTGACAAAAAGAATCCTTCCGTCTTCTATTCCTATATCCGCTCCTCTCATAACTTCAGAGTCCGCTGATTTTATAACGTCAATATCTTTTATCAGAATTCGCATATTTCATCTCCCGGCTATTTCCTACCCCTACTATTAACTATTCGACCGCTACTTCCCCAGATTTCGTGAACCCATGTAGCTTTTCTGGTTTTTCTCCCGCCTATTATTCATTCGACCGCTACTTCCCCAGATTTCGTGAACCCATGTAGCTTTTCTGGTTTTTCTCCTGCCTATTATTCATTCGATCGCTACTTCCCCAGATTTCGTGAACCCATGTAGCTTTTCTGGTTTTTCTCCTGCCTATTATTCATTCGATCGCTACTACCCAAGATTCCACGAGTTGACATAGTTTGCCTGTTCACCAGTCAATGCGTCGATTCTGACGCCCAATGTTTCAAGCTTATATCTTGCTACCAGCTCGTCCAACTCTTTCGGCAGGCTTATCACCTTGTTCCCCAAGTCCTTGTAGTTCTCCAAAATATACTTTGCGCTAAGCAACTGCAGCGCAAAACTCATGTCCATTATCTCCGCAGGGTGCCCGTCTCCGGATGCAAGGTTAACTAGCCTACCTTCAGCCAGAACATAGACCCATTTACCGTTTGACAACTTATATCCTTTAATGTTTACCCTTTTTTCCTCAATATCAACAGCAATCTCCCGAAGGCTTTTTATGTCTATTTCCACATCAAAATGTCCAGCATTGCAGAGTATCGCGCCATCCTTCATTCGGGTAAAATGTCTTTTGGATATCACTCCATTGCAACCTGTAACCGTAATGAAGAAGTCGCCGCGCTCGGCCGCGTCGTCCATCGGCATAACATCAAAGCCGTCCATCCACGCCTCTACTGCCCTGACCGGGTTAATCTCGCACACGATAATTTTGGCGCCCAGGCCTTTTGCGCGCATAGCAACGCCCTTGCCACACCACCCATACCCTGTTATAACGACTGTTTTACCCGCCACAATAAGGTTGGTGGTCCTGTTTATACCGTCCCATACTGATTGCCCCATGCCATACCTGTTATCAAACAAGAATTTACATTCCGCGTTATTCACTGCGACCACCGGGTACTTAAGCCTTTTCTCCCTCTCGAGTATTCTCAGTCTGTTAACCCCGGTCGTCGTCTCCTCACATCCTCCAAACACGCCAGACGACAGATCTTCCAGCTCTGTGTGCAGAAGCGAGGCAAGATCTCCGCCGTCGTCTATCACAATACTGGGACCGTGTCCCAGCGCCTGCGTCAGATGCCTTTTGTATTCTTCCGGGCTTTCATTATGCCACGCAAATACGCTGATGCCTTCCTCAGCAACAGCCGCCGCAACGTCGTCCTGAGTAGACAGCGGGTTGCACCCTGTCGCGGAAATAATTCCGCCTCCCGCTTTTATAGCCTTTAATAGTCTGGCAGTTTTCGCCTCCATATGCACAGAAACTGAGAAACGTATATTATCAAAAGGTCTTGTGGCTTTGAGTTCTTGCTCAATTTTTGCGACAATCGGCATATGCTTCTCAACCCAGTCAATCTTTTTACGTCCCGACGGCGCCTGTGCAATATCCAATATCTCGTAAGCCATATCGTACTCCTCTACTACATCTTTTTTATATTTGAAATATAATGCTTTTAATGAGCCTGACAAGCTTTTCTCCGGCTATTTTACCCATTTCCATAACTTCATCATGCGTGAGAGGCTGATCCAGTACGCCAGCCGCCATGTTTGTAATCAGCGAGAGTCCGAGCGCCTTTATGCCGCAATAATTCGCTGTGACTGCTTCCGGTACGGTTGACATTCCGACAGCATCGGCGCCCATCATCCTCAGCGCTGCTATCTCCGCAGGCGTTTCAAACATTGGCCCTTTTGCATAAGCATACACGCCGGTTCTCAACTTAATACTCTCCATCGTCGCTGAACTTCTGGCAATTTCCATCAACCCCTTGTCGTAAACCTGACTCATGTCCGGGAACCTCACTCCAAACTCTTCTTCGTTTTCTCCTGCCAGTGCTGACGGGGCAAACAACCCGATATGATCTTGTATAAGCATAATATCCCCTGCGCTAAAACCGGTATTAACCCCGCCTGCGGCGTTCGTAAGTATAATATTCCGAACCCCGAGTAATTTAAACACTTTTATATAAAAGACCACGTCGGACGGCTTGTGGCCCTCGTACAAATGAGCCCTTCCCGCAGCGAGAATAACGCTTGCCTCTTTGCCGCCGCTTGCGCTCGCCTCAGCGTTTGAATTAACACTAAGGCCGGCGTTGATGCTAACACCTGAGCCAGTAACATTATCTCTCAAGCCAGCGTTTGCATTAACACCTGAACGTCTCAGCTTTCCAAAAACCAAGCTGCCTTTGTGACCGAGAACAGAAGTTCCGGGGTAATTGGGTATGTCCTTATAATCCACTATTGTCGCGGATTCTGCTTCGTCAGCCAAAGCGCCGATCCCTGAACCAAGAACAACGGCAACTTCCGGGATTTCGGCGACCTTTGATTTAATATACTCAGCACTTTCCTTTGCTTTTTGATACTCTGACATTTTAAATCAACCTCCTTTTCCTCTTCCTCCGCCTCTTCCTTTCCTCTCCCTCTTCCTCCGCCTCTTCCTTTCTTTCACCCTATACCTCTTCCTCTACCTCAGCCTCAGCCTCATCCTTCCTTCGGCCTCTACATCTTCCTCTACCTCAGCCTCAGCCTAATCCTTCCTTCAGCCTCTTCCTCAGCCTCAGCCTAATCCTTCCTTCGGCCTCTTCCTCAGCCTCAGCCTCTTCCCTACTATCTTACTAGTCACCGTCAGCCGTGTATATCGTATCATATCATATCACGTAAAAATATGTTATCATAATTTTAAACATGAAAGGTTTGAATAATTGGACAGTTTTGTTGAACTCAAAGATGTGATAAAAAAATACAAAATGGGTGAATTGTATGTAAATGCACTGGACGGAGCTTCGTTCAACATTGAGCGCGGCGAATTCGCAGTGATTGTCGGGCCTAGCGGCGCCGGGAAATCGACCGTTCTAAACATACTCGGCGGCATGGACACGTGCGATTCCGGCACAGTAGCTGTTGATGGCAGCCACATCAATTCCATGTCTCGAAAGAAGCTGATAACCTATAGGCGTTATGACATAGGGTTTGTGTTCCAGTTCTACAACCTGATGCACAATCTGACTGCTCTGGAGAACGTGGAGCTGGCTACGCAGGTGTCAAAAAACCCTATCGATCCGAGACGCGTCATGGCGGACGTCGGGCTTTCGCACAGAATAAACAATTTCCCATCCCAGCTTTCAGGCGGCGAGCAGCAGAGGGTTTCGATTGCGCGGGCAATAGCCAAAAACCCTAAACTCCTGCTTTGTGACGAACCGACAGGCGCCCTTGATTACTCGACGGGAAAAGAAGTGTTGAAACTGCTTTGGAATACATGTAAATCAAAGGGCATTTTGGTTATTGTGATAACTCACAACCTTGCCGTGTCCAACATGGCTGACAGAATTATTAAAATGAAGAACGGCATTGTATCCGAGATATCTGTAAACAAAAACCCCGTACCCATTGAAGACATAGAATGGTAATAACAGATGACTGAGACTTGTAACAACAGACGACATAGTATGTTAATAACAGATGGCTGAGACTTGTAACAACAGACGATATAGTATGTTAATATCAGATGACTGAGACCAGCAAATAGCATATTGGTTAGGTTTGTATTTGCAGATGACATAGAGACGACATAGTATGTTAATAACAGATGACTGAGACTTGTAACAACAGATGACATAGAATGGTAATAACAGATGAGAAACGCTTTCTATAAAGATTTGCTAAGAGAAGTCAAAGGTACATTTGGCAGATTTCTGGCTATATTCACAATCGTCGTCCTCGGCGTTTCATTTTTCGCCGGCCTTGGCGTGACCGGCAATAACATGAAACAAACGGCCGACAAGTATTTTGTCAATCAAAGTCTCATGGACTTAAGAGTGGTCTGCACATACGGCCTTAATAAAAAAGATGTGGAAGCCATTGGCGCAGCACCGGGCGTCGTAACAGTATACCCTGCCTACAATCTGGACGCCGAGGCAATCGCCGGATCGGGTTATTCGAGCGTTGTCAAAGTTCACAGCATCAGCTCCGGCGACTCTGAGCCGGGCGGTCCAATCAATAAACCCGTCTTAAAATCGGGGCGCTTGCCTCAAAAGCCAAATGAGGCAGTCGCCGAACCCAGCATGTTTAGCGAGATGGGCTTTAAAATCGGAGATAAAGTCACGCTGTCGGGCGGCAGTAAAAACTCAAACATAAGAAACAGGCTAAAAAACACTTCATATGAATTAGTTGGAATAGTTGAGTCGCCTTACTACATTTCTCTTCAGCGCGGTACGGGTAGCATCGGCGACGGTCGGATCGACTACTTCATGTATATCCCTGACGACAACTTTTTACAGGACGTGTACAGCGAAGCTTTTGTGTCTGTCAGTAATAAAGAAGGTGTTTCGTCTTTTAGTGAGGCATATGAGGTTATGATCGATTCTGTTGTCGACGCCCTTGAGGAGATAGGAAAAGTGAGGTCGAGGGAACGCCTTTCAGAGATGAAAGCCGGTCCGTATGCGGAATTACTCGCAGCCGAGGTTGAAACTGAGCGGATGTTAAGGGACACAGAAGCTCAGTTTGCCGAATCCGAAACTCAGCTCGCCGACGCGCGGCTGACCCTTGATGAGTCCCGGCGTGACCTGGACGTCAACAGGCTTGAGACGACTTCCGGCTTCTTTAGCATTGCAGAGGCTGAATCGCAGGTTTTTTTCGGCCTCGGCGAGCTTAACAAGGCGGAGGAAGAGCTGACGAAGCAGGGAAATGAGCTCACAGAATCGGCGCCGGAAATAGAGCGCCAGATCAACGCGCTCATATCAAATCGAAAAGAACTTCAGGAAAGGCAGGTTCTGGTAAATATTGCTTATAGGGATGACCCCGATATCTTAAGATTATCGATCGCTTTGATCGAAGAGTCATTATCCCGGATTCAAAGCGCACTGTCGGAGCTCTACGCCGCCCGCGCCGAGCTGGATCGGGGCGTTAGCGAAGTCGAATCGGCAAAGATCGAGTTGGACATACAAAGATCAAGCTTGTATGATAACTTAAGAGTAATACAAAGTGAAAAGGCTGAACTCGTAGACGCCGAAAGTGAAATAATCGGGGCGTATTCGGAGCTGGCTAACCGCCAATACTTGCTGGACTCAAACTCACTCGAGTTGGAGATGTCAAGGCAGTCAAGCATCGCTGAATTGAACGGCGCGCTTTTATCAATAAGAACCTCACTCAAGTCCCTTGACGACATATCCGAGCCGGAATGGTTTGTACTCGACAGGGATACTAATGCAGGCTATTCAAGCTTCAGCGAGGATTCTGATAAAATAGACGCAATAGGTAGGATCTTTCCGTTAATATTCTTTCTTGTCGCCGCCCTTGTAAGCCTCACAACTATGACGAGGCTCGTCGATGAGAGGCGGGTAGAGATAGGGACGCTAAAAGCCCTGGGGTATGGAAATATAAAAGTGATGTCAAAATATATCTTCTACGCTTTTGCGCCAACTCTCACGGGCGGTTTGTTTGGAGGGTACGCCGGCATGAAAGTGTACCCCGCTATAATCATTGACGCATACAACATGCTCTACTCTACTCCTAAAGCTGAGCCGACAGCTGATTTTGGCTATTGGTCAATTGGGATACTGCTGGCCGTTTTCTGCACAGTAGGCGCCGCCATTTTCTCCTGTTCAAATGAACTCAAAGAAATGCCCTCCGCCCTCTTGCGGCCAAAAGCCCCGGCGTCCGGACGCCGCACGTTCCTTGAAAAAATATCTATTATATGGAACAATCTGACGTTTATACACAAAGTAACTGTGAGAAATATAATCAGATACAAAAAAAGATTCTGGATGACCGTCACAGGGATTGCCGGTTGCTCTGCATTGCTGCTGACGGCTTTCGGCCTGAGGGATTCGGTCGCGGGCATAATGAGCGTCCAATACGGGGATTTATTTAAATACGATTTGGTTACGACTTTTTCAGACGATATAAAGCAGAATGAAGTTAAAAAAGTCGCGGAATTAATTACATCAAGCCCCTTCTCGTCGGCAAGCCTTCGAACATACAGCAAAGTGCTGGACGCCGGCGTCGACGGTATAAGGACGCTGTCTGTAAACTTGATGGTCGCCGAAGATATGAACAGATTGTCTGACATCATTACGTTCAGATTCAAAAACGACTTGCCCGGCGCCCGAACAGGGGGCGCCAGTCTGACGGTCGGAAGCAGCCCCAGTCTGACCGGAAGCGACAACCCGCGTGCAAATGACGGCAGTCGTCTGGTTGGTGACAATAACCCGGGAACAGGTTCCGGCGCCAGCCTGGTCGGAGGCGGCGCCGGCCCCCTCCTGACCGGTAGCGGCGCCAGTCTGACCGGAGGCGGCGCCAGTCTGACCGGAGGCGGCGCCAGTCTGACCGGAGGCGGCGCTAGCCCCATCCTGACCGGAAACGACAACCCGTACGCCGATAATGACACTGACAGCTTCCATTTCGAAAAAGACAGCGTCATCATTACAGAGAAACTGTCAACTCTTCTGGATTTGGACGTCGGCGACTATTTTTTCATTAAAGACGGCGATAGTACACGGGTGGAAGCCCGAGTCGGAGCGATAACAGAGCATTATCTTGGTCACTATATTTATATGGATAAAGAGCTATACAGAGATCTTTTCAGGGAGGCGCCTGAATACAATACTATATACACTGTTTTGAAAAATCCGGAGTCTGATGATAAAATTGAGATGGCAATGGAACTTCTGTCCAAAAAGTCCGTAAACTCCGTGTGGTTCACCAGTTCTGCGGTGGAAAGTTTTCAACACGTCGTGGACGGCCTGAACTTTGTCATACTTGTATTGACATTCTCCGCCGGCGCTCTTGCTCTTGTTGTACTGCTAAACCTCACGAGTATAAACATCAGCGAGCGGATAAGAGAGCTGGCTACGATTGAGGTCCTTGGGTTTTATGATAGGGAAACAGCCTCATATGTTTACAGGGAGAATGCTGTTTTAACTTCCGTTGGCATAATTGTGGGGTTGGCTCTTGGTAAGCTACTGCACCTGTATGTCATATTAACGGTTGAGACGGAGATAATGATGTTCAGCAGGCGGATCGAACCTCTAAGCTACCTGTATTCAGCTTTATTAACGGTTTTTTTCTCAATCTGCGTTAATTTGCTAACAGGCAGAAGGTTGAGGAGGATTAACATGGTCGAAGCATTGAAGAGTATAGAATAATTAATATGCACGGACTTAGAGAGGGCGCGTGAAATGAGCAAAGACAGCAACGGCAACTACGGCAACAACGGCAGCTATGGCGACAGCGCCGGCAACAACGCCAGCAACGGCGACAACGCCAGCAACGGCGACAACGCCGACAACGGCGACAACGTCAACAACGGCGACAATGTAAGCTATGGCGACAACGCCAGCAACGACAACAACGCCAGCAACGGCGACAACGCCGACAACGTCAACAACGGCGACAATGTAAGCTATGGCGACAACGCCAGCAACGACAACAACGTCAGCAACAGCAACAATGTCAGTAATAGCAGAAACGGCGA
>JGI24702J35022_10000120_pt1 | contig 37814 bp, 39 predicted proteins | sample TergutTh196P4_FD_35022 | JGI IMG/M metagenome (IMG submission 35022) | reverse complement strand
GTTTGTGTTCCAAATAAGTGTTGTTGGCCCATGTAGTTTCCCTGCTTTGTCTTTGTTACCTATAATGTACATGCTAGTTAAGAGGTTTTCGGAGGTTGCCTGTTATATATGGTGGGGTGTTAAAAAAAAGTGTTGTATATTTTGAGGGAGAAAGTTGAAATTTAAAAAGGAAATATGTTTGATAGTTGTTACATTGATACTTTTTGTGTTGAGTACTGTATTGTATTCTTTGCATGATAATCAAATTCCAACATCTGATACAGCAAATATTGAGACAGGCGATTCAATAATGATGACACTACCATACCAAACAATATCAACAACAACAACAGGAATCGGCATACTACTCATGACCATTGCATTCATATCATACAAAACAAAAAACAAACAACACGAACAAACACAACACTAACACACCACAACAACAAACACTTACAATTTCAAATTCACCAAAAACGGATTCACCAACTTTTCCTTACCCAACACAGTAACTTCATCATGCCCCGGATAAACAAGCAACCCATCCGGCAAACCCACTATTTTCCGCAAAGTCACAACCATATCCTTTGGCGAACTTTCAACAAAATCTGTACGACCTATACACTCTGCAAACAACGTATCCCCTGAAAACATAACCCCATCACCAACAAGACAAATACCACCCCTCGAATGCCCAGGCGCATGCATAACTTTTAAACACACATTCCCAAACACAACACTACCACCATCTTTAAGCAACACATCAACAACACTACGAGGCCCCAAACATTCTATAAAATAAGCATCCTGCTCATGAATACAAATAGGCACAGAATACTTTTTTTGCATCAAAATATCACTATTTATATGATCCTGATGACCATGCGTATTAACAATAAATTTTATTTTAAGCTTTTCTTCATCAACATATTTAAAAACCGGTTGAGCTTCAACTTCAAAATCCATCCCAGGATCAATAATCACAGCCTCCTTTGTCTCAACACAACTTACAACATAACAATTAGTTTGAAGCCTACCCGTCGGAAACATTTCAACATGCATAACAATCACACACACAATATCAACTGTTAAAATTAAGCATTTTCTTTACAAACACCAAATACACAACTAAAATAAACAAAAATCAAACCCACAACCCCCAACAAACATATACCTAACATAAAAAAATATTTATGGGAAAAATAAAATTTCCCTATACAATTTATTCAAATTTTTCAGGCGAGATATAGTCACCATACTTTTGTTGCGCCGATAATAATCGATCACGCTGCATGTAAAGCTGCCCAAACATTTCCAACGGTATATCAGTAACATTTTCTTGATAAAATTTAGAAACACGCTCAATCTTAGACAAGTTCTCCGGTATACGAATCGTAAATTGCTTAATATAGTCTTCTTTTGCATAATCCTTATTTAAAACCTCTTTAAAAAGCAACTTTAAATCCTCATACCTAGGAATTAACCCTGTTGGAGTTTTAATCGCATCAACTTCATTATGAACCCTTCGCTCCATCCACTTAACCCAAACATGCTTATCACGTGAACTATTAAGATACTTACCATCTACAACCCCACGCAGAAAATAGTTTACACCAAAAACTATTGGCTGCTTTTTGAGTTTACGCCCAAATTCCAAATTATTACTAACATTCTTACCAAGAGGTATTGAAATAAAATCCTGAATACTCATCATATTAATTTCCGGAATACCTTCCTTACCTATTGTTGCAAATGTTGTTTCCGTTTCCAACGATGCACCATACGCAACAATACCATGCTCCCAACTATAACTTTGTTGAACAGGCACATAGGCTTTCGCATCGCGTCCACCATACATTATACCACCTAACTCTACACCATTTGGATTATTAAGCTCAGAATCAACATTTTCTAATGCAGGTAAAGCTACTGCATAACGCGCGTTTTTATGCGCTGCAGATATTTCAACACCGGCTTCATCTTTTTTACCTTCAAACCATTGACCTGTATAGTTTAAACCTTCTTTAGGTAATTCTTTACCCATACCTAACCAATATGGTTTACCATCTTTGACTAAAATATTAGAAAATACAACTTCACCAGGGGTTGTTAGAACTTTCCAAATTAAAGAGTCATCTTTTTCGTTTACATCCTGTATTATACCAAAAATGCCACTTTCAACGTTAACTGCCCTAGCAACGCTATCTATTTCGCGTATGTATGCAATGTCATCACCTAATATAGTTTCACCAGGCAACATTGCTGTTGAAGTTTTTCCGCATGCACTTGGGAAAGCTCCAGCAAAATAGGTTTTACGTTTGTTTGGTCCGTGAACACCCATTAGTAGCATGTGTTCTGCTAACCAACCTTCACTACTTGCTTTGCGTATTGCAAGACGGAATGCTAATTTTTTAAAGCCTACACTATTGCCTGCATATTGAGTGTTTACACTATAAATGGTGTTGTCCATGTGGTCAATGTAAATATGTTTTTTGTCAGGTTCGGCACTTACCATTTCTTCTGTTAATTTGCCTGCTGAATGTATAACTTTGAGAAAGTCGCTTTTTGGTCCGGCTTTTACAAATTGGTCATAACCAACTCTGTAGAGTAAGTCTTCTGAGTGGGCAACATACCATGAGTCAGTGCATTGTACACCTAAAATGGTGAAAACTGAATCGCGTGGTCCTAATGATATGAAACGAACAATCATTGTTCTGCCTGACATTAAGCCACTTAGTTTTTTTCGAACTTCTGTTAAACCCTCTTGTCGGTCCATTTGGTTGAGTGCTTTGCTTAAAAAGACGCCTTTAGGCACAAGATATTTTGTGTTTTGTCGGTCTCGTCCTTGGTCTTTTTCACCATCAAAATGTACTGTGTGTCCTTCAAGTGTAAGTGTGGCTTGTTCTTCGCCATATGTTACTGCTTGTTTTCTCACATATGCAATATCTTCGGCTGCATCGCTGCAGATGAAAATTTTTTCTGGGTGACACATGTCACTAGTTTTTGCTATGAATTCATGGACATTTGGATTATCTATTGCTGATAATTTTTCAAAATCTTTAGTGGATAATTTAGGTTGAAGTACTTCTAGATATGGATTCATATTTTTACCTCAGACTTGTATTTTATGTTATTTTTTATTGCATTAAAGGGTTACGTTGATGCTATACTCTGGGCTATAGTGTATTTATCTGGTTTTGTCCGTTATGCATCCTTGTATAACGTATTTCTTTAATGATCAAGATATGTTGAATTTATAATTGATGTACTATTCCAGGCACTCTTGGGTAGGGTTGGCATTCAGCGATGTGTTTTACGCCTGTGATATATCCAACTATACGTTCGATGCCTATGCCTGCACCTGCTGTTGGTTTTATACGGTTTTCTTTGGCCATTTGGATGAGTAGTGAATAGTTTTCTTTTCGTACTTCATGTTGTTCCATTTTATGGATGATTTTGTTGTATTCGTATTCACGTTTGGATCCTGAAAGGACTTCTCCGAATTGTGGCATGAATAAATCGTAATTGTCCCATTTGCCTGTTGCGAAATCTTCAAAATCGTAGAATTCGCGGGGAATGTTTGTAATCCAAATAGGTTGTGTGATTTCTTTTGTGATAGTGTCTTCCCATGTTGTACCGTATTTATTTTCTAGGTCTTTACTGTCAAAAATTTTAAACGGTGTGTTTAAAGTGGGTAGAGCATCAAAGCGGTTGATTTGTTGTAGTTCTTGTTTTAGATCTTGTTTTAGATCTTTGATTAAAGTGCAGAGTGCTGTTTCAACTAGTGTGAAAACATCTTTTGAGGTTGCTCCTTGAGCTTCAAAGTCTAGTTGGGTGAATTCATAAATGTGTTTTCCAGTTTTGCCGCGTTCTGCTTTTTCAATGCGAATATTTGGTGCAAGTGTGAATAGTTTTGGGTATACTGTTGAGGCTCCGATTATTTTGTGGACAATCATGCTTGTCATTGTGCGCACAGGTTTTCCGTAAATGTCTAATTCGATTCTTTTTTCGATTGATGAGTTTGGGTCTGGCCAAAGTGGATCTGTGCTCTGACTTAGGACGACTGGTAGGAGCCATTGGAAGTCTTGTTTTACATATGTTGATGTTAAACTTTCTAAAGTGTAGGTTAGTATTCTGCCTATGATAGCTTTTTTTTCAATTTCTTGTATTGTGAGTTGGTCTAGTGATTTTGGTGGTTTAATTGTTTGGTTATCTTGCAGAATCATATCATTCACTTTATCTGTTAAACATGTAATGTTGTTACAAGTATAATAAATTTTTTATAAAAAACTTGTCTAATTTACAATAAATACATGTTTATATGCTGGAAACTTGTAATATTTACATATGAGCATTAAACTTGACGATAAAGACTTGACAATACTGTTGTTAATACAGGAAAACAGTAAACTAACCGCCAATCAAATAGCCAAAAAAATTAACACGCCAATAACTACAGTATTTGCAAAGATAAAACGCATGGAAGAATTAGGTATAATAAAGCAGTACCGTGCTATATTATCTGCTGAAAAACTAAATCTAACAACCACCGCGTTTATTTTTGCATCTGTTTTTTATAGTGACAAAACCGATGGATCACCCATAATTACTCAACGGGACATTGCAAAAGAAATAGCTCAACTGCCAGAAGTGCAAGAAGTTCACATAATAACAGGTGATTGGGATTTGCTGATTAAAATCAGAACTGAAAACATTAATGCTACAGGTAAATTTGTTGTAGATAAATTAAGACATATTATTGGACTGCAAAAAACTTTAACGTGCATGGTTTTTGAGACAATAAAAGAAACAACAGCACTACAAGAAATTTTTCAAAAGAAAACATCTCAAAACCCAATTTAAAAAGCTAACAAAAAAAAGCGCAAACTAAAATGGCACATTCAAAGCAAACCCTGCACGTACTTTTGGGGTACTGTTGTTACGTATCATAATTGAAAGTATAAATCATAACAACACAATAATGTATAGTTAAGTTTTTATTTATACACACGTATTTATGCCACGTGAATGTGGCTGCTCACTCCATATATGTATACATGTTTGATTGTTGTTTCATACCCAGCCACATTCACACCCACACACCACCACAAAAACTTAACATCCACCAACAAACCACCCTTCCAAATTCACCACACAACACACATTTCAAATACCCAAAACAACAAAACACCACAAACACCACCCCTCAAACAAACCAACAAAAAAAATTTAACACCACAACCACACTACCCAACTCACCAAATAACCACCACATTCATAACAAACTATTTTACAACACACCGCTGTTTTAGCAGATACCCAACACAAAATTTATTTACCATTTAATATTTAACCACAAACAAGTTTTTACACGTTTCCCATAGCCTGTAGGGCAAGTTTTTAATGTAATAACACCCTACTATAATTAGGTTGGATACAATGGGCAAATTGTTTGGAAGTTCAGGTGTACGCGGTCTAATTAACAACGAACTAACACCCACTTTAGCATGCAACGTCGGTTCAGCCGTTGCAACATACGCTAAAGCTAAACAAGCCACAATAGCATGTGACACAAGAGTTTCAGGCAACATGATACAAAACGCATTAATCTCAAGCCTACTTTCATGCGGAGTAAACACTAAAATATTAAACATAGTCCCCACACCTGTCTTAGCATACACAACCCGTATTTTAGGAGCTGATGTAGGCTTTATGATAACAGCTTCACATAACCCACCTCAATACAACGGCATAAAAATTTTTAACTCCCAAACCCTATCTTACGCAGACATAGACCAAACAATTGTAGAAAAAATTATTACAGAAAAACAATACGCCTTAGCAGATTGGAACTGTTTAGGCAAAACTAGCCACTACGACGCATACCCATCGTACCTTGAAATGGTTAAAAAAGCCGCGGTATTACATAAAAAATGGCACATAGTTATTGATCCAGGTTGCGGTGCAGCATATCAATTCGCACCACAATTACTCAAATCACTTGGTTGTAAAGTAACAGCATTAAACGCTCAACCCGATGGACATTTTCCAGATAGACCAAGTGAACCGACAGCTGAATCACTTAAAAACCTGTATAGAACTGTTTGTGCACTTGGTGCAGATATTGGCATTGCCTTTGATGGTGACGCTGATAGGGTAGCATTTGTGGATGAAAATGGCAGATTTGTTGATTTTGACCGCTCATTAGCAGCATATAGTGCTTACGCTTTAAAACAGGCAGGTGGAGGTGTAATTGTGACAAATGTTGAAGCATCTATGTGTATTGAGACAATGGCTGGATTTTTTGAGGGCAGAGTTATACGCACAAGAGTAGGTGATGTTTACATTTCTGAGGCAATAAAATGTGAAGGAGCTGTTTTTGGCGGGGAACCATGTGGAGCTTGGGTACATCCACTGCAACATTATTGCCCAGATGGACTTTTGTCGGCAGCACTTTTTTTGGAGGCATTGGAAGCTGAGGGAAAAACAGTTGATGAATTTGTAGGGGAAGTACCAAAGTATGTAACGTTGCGAGAAAATATTAAATGCCCTAATGAAATAAAAACAGATGTAGTCACACTTATTGTAGGAATAATAAAGAGTGAATTTTGTGAGTATACAGATTTTTCAACTATCGATGGTATACGATTAGCTTTTGAAGACGGGTGGTTTTTGATTCGTGCGTCTGGTACAGAACCATTTATTCGTATAACTGCCGAAGGTAAAACAGGTAATGCTGCAAAAGAATTAATGCATAAAGCAACTGTTTTAGTAACTAAACAAATTGAAGGTTCATTAAAATGAAAGCTGTTTTGTTAGCTGCAGGAGAAGGTCAAAGACTTCAGCCTTTAACATCTACACGGCCTAAACACTTAATAAAAATAGCTGGGAAACCTATTTTACAGTTTTGTCTTGATGCAGTAAAAACTGCGGGTATTACGGATGTTGTAATTGTTACCCATTATATGGGTGAGAAGATTAAAGATTATTTTGGTGATGGGTCAAGTCAGGGTTTAAAAATCAGTTATGTTGAACAAAAAATGCTTGGGGGTACAGGTAATGCAACTATGGTGGCTGAATCGTTTGTGGAAGATGAGTTTGTGTTAATTTATGGGGATTTGTTGTTTGCACAAAATACTGTAAAGCAAGCAGTTGATATGTATGAAACATTTAAACCTCAAGCGGTTATAGCAGCTGTAGCGGTTGATGAGCCTAAAAATTATGGTATAATAGAGTTGACAGATGATAAAGAGTTCAAAAGTATTATAGAAAAACCTCAGTCTGGGGATGTTCCATCAAATTTGGTAAATGCTGGGGTTTATGTGTTTTCAAAAACTGTTTTTGAAAAGCTTGGGCAGGTTAAAAAGTCTGTGCGTGGTGAGTGGGAATTAACAGATGCTTTAACTATGTTAGCTTCAGAGGGTAAAACTGTGAAGGTTTTAGAGCTTGATAAAAAGGCTTGGTTTGATGTGGGTAGACCGTGGGATTTGCTTGATGCAAATATTTGGGTGCTTAATCATATGGATCTTCAAGTTTTGGGTGTTGTAGAACAAGGTGTGCATCTTTTTGGACGAGTTCACGTAGCAAAAACAGCGAGAATTCGTTCAGGTGTATATATTGAGGGTCCAGTTTTTATTGATGAAGGAGCGGATGTTGGTCCTAACTGTTTTATACGTTCAGGAACTTGTCTTGGCAAAAAAACTCGTGTAGGAAATGCTGTTGAAATCAAAAATAGTCTCATAATGGATAATACTCACGTAGGGCATCTTTCATATGTAGGTGATAGTATAATTGGTGAAAATTGTAATTTTGGTGCTGGTACTATAACAGCAAATTTGCGATTTGATTGTGACAGTATTAAAATGACTGTGAAAGATAAAAAGGTAGATACTGGTAAACGTAAGCTTGGCGTAGTTTTTGCTGATAATGTGAAAACAGGGATAAATGTTTCATTTATGCCTGGTGTAAAAATTGGTACAGATAGTTGGGTTGGAGCAAATCTTGTGGTTGATAGTGACGTACCAGAATGCTCTATATTGCAATTAAAACAACAAGGATATGTGCAATTAAAAAGTAAATTTGACGAATAACTTTAAAATGTTACAAGTTTATAATAATTAACTATAGTTGATTATGTATGAGTGATGAAAATTTTACCACCATACAACTTACAAGAGCCGTAGTCAAAGAACTAGAAAACATTCGCAAATACCCCCGAGAAACATATAATGAAACAATTCTAAATTTGATAAAAACAGCCAAAGAAACTAAAACGCGAAAACAATATGATGCATTTCTTCACACTATTCAGCAGACAAAGATGAAAGAGCTCTGGGATAATGACGAGGATGAGGCTTGGGAAAATGCCTAAACCTGGGATGTAATTTTAGCAATGGTACAATTCACCGATACCAACGAGGTAAAAATTAGACCTGCAGTAGTTCTCTTTGAAGAACACGACAACATAATAGTAGCGGGCATAACTAGCAACCTCAAAATGAAAGGAATACCTCTCAACAAAGAGGAAGGTGCTATAAAAGACAGCGTTATAAAATTAAATTACATATTCACTATTTCAACGGAAATGACAACAAAAGTACTCTTCACACTTAGCACAGAAAAGAAAAAACTATGTTACTCTGAGTTAATTAAACGACTTAGCAACCTCAACTAACTGTGACACGGTTTAACCTAAAAACACCAAGTTAGCAAGTATCGATAAATAAACCTGACACTTTTTTTAGCTGTCAACAAAGAACATTTTTGTCCTGTGTACTGTCAACTTTAACGTCCAATATTGGCAGTGTCCTAATATAGATTTGATTATATAGTGGTTAATGATAAAATACCAAATGACACAACCAAAAAACACCAACACAAACCTGCCAAAACCCAAAATACACACCTACAAAAAAATAACAAAACAAAAACAATTATAAATTAACACCCTAATCAACATACGGCGTAAATCACGCCTTGATATGCAAAGTTGTTTGGTGGACGAGGCGGGATTTGAACCCGCGACCTCCACGATGCCAACGTGGCGATCATGCCAGACTGATCTACCCGCCCAACAAGCTTATTTCTAAGTTTAACCCACAAAAGCGTTCTTTAAATGTTTTGGTTTATAGAAAAAGAAACATCTTTATCACATAGAGAACTATGTAACAGTTTACTAAATTCAAAGAAAATATTTTATTTGTTGTGCTGATGAGTTTGTGTAACATGTTTATAGTTACGGTATGTTTGTACTGTAAGGTTAAACATGGGTTTGTCTAAAAAAATTGTCAAGATAAATGTGTGAGTTTCAAAAACACTTTATAGTTTAAAGAGTTCATTATTTTGGCTACAATGGACAGTCAATTAATAAATGGTTGTTATGTATGAAAGTAGATATAAAATCAGTGATAGATAAAACAAAAGGTGAAAAGGTAGAAGGTAGTGTTTATGTTAGCTCTTTTGTTTATAAAACCTCAAAAAATGGTGAACTTTTTGTCAGGGGTTGTGTTCGAGATCAAAAATTAGTTATTGGTTTTACGGTGTGGAGTGAAAATGTTGAAGCGTTTCGTGAGGCATTTGCAGCAAGTAAGATTTTGACTGTTTTAGGTGTAGTTGATGTTTGGCAAGATATGCCTTCAATTGTGTTCAAGTCTGTTAAAGCGGATGTTTATGGTTATAAAGCTACAGATTTTTTGTTTGGATATAATAAGAAGCAGCTTGATAGTGATTTTTACGAGTTTTTGGAACATGTTAATCCACGGGTTAGACAGTTAGTAGATAAACTTGTTGAGGGTGAGTTAAAAGAACGTTTTTTTACAGAGTTTGCTGCAAATAAGATGCATGATGCTTGTCCAGGTGGTCTTGCAGGTCATACCATTAAAATGTTGCGTTTAGCAAAAACAGTGGTTGATAATGATAAACGGCTTTTACCTTATAGTGAGCTTATTTACGTTGGAGTTATTTGTCATGATATTGGTAAAATTCGTGAGTATTATATGGGTGATTATGCTAAAAACGGTTTTGTTTCCCATATAGATTATGGTTGTGAGATGTTGTATAGTATTAAAGATTTTGTTGTTGATTTGTTTGATGAAGTGTTTTTTTATCATTTGATTTCAATTATTAGGGGGCATCATCACATTTATGGGGATAGAGCAAAAACGGTTTATGCTTACATTATACATCTTATTGATATGATTGATTCACAAACAACAATGTTTTTAGATAATCTTGATACACACAATTATAAGGAAACCTCTAACGGAGAGAAAATTACTATACATAATAATGAAGTATTCTATTACTAAACAGGTTTAAACTACTACATGTCTGTTATAGTAATTAACTCAAGTTTTAAAAATAAGTTAACGGTACTTTCCGCTATTTTTTTTCTAACCACAACACCATAGTCTGACACATGGCTTCAAAACAAAGTTCACTCCAAAACAAACAAGAGACCTCTAGATGATTAGTTTCTGTTTTCAAAATTAATAGCCACAAATCAAAACATTCACAACCCAAACATCGCCACAATTACAATACCATTAACCACAATCTCAAACACCCAACAATTACAAAGATGCCAACTAAAAACCCGGTATACACAAAACACCAAACTTCCCACAACAAACAACACACCCTTTTAGACTCTTCTTAAAAACACAACTATTCTTACACAACCTAATTCCCCAATAACACTACCACATTAACCTCAACACACACCAAAACCACTCCCAACACTATACTAATTCATAAAATTTAACATACACACTACCTTCACATGAACAGTATAAATTATCTCACATGTTTTAGCATTAACAATTAGCTGTGTTTTTAGTGTGTGCCACTACTTTTTACCCCAGTAGGCACACCAATTTTTTTGGATGTCTAATAGGATTCTTGGTCGCATCAATTAATGTAATTTCTATTTCTGGATGTTTTAAAAGAGCCTCTCGGCCAACAAACTAAATTTTTTACTTTTAGCTAAAGAATTCTCCACCCATACAATCACATCATGGGTTGTGGCTTCACCTACTTGGAATTCTATGCTTAATTCTAGTTGGGTGACGTATTGTCGCCAGTATTTAAGAGCATATCTTGTATGGAGAGTTTGGCGTGTCTGCCTCGGCGTTTATGTTTAGCTTGGTAGGCAAGTGTTAAAATTTCAACCATGACTTCAAAGGTTTCTTTTTTTACTCCAATTACCTGTTTAAAATCCACATCACTTAACTCGGGCTTTTTCATACCGATTTAAATTACCAAACATAGTTTAAACTCTTCTCTACACAAAACAAGCACACAACACAACTATCATAAATACCAAGGAAATCTAATGTATGACATAAATGTTGATTGTAAAATGTTTAAAACTGTTTTAAAAAAATGGTCTTTATTAAAAAAAGTTTGTAATGACGTAAAAAATATATGAATTTGTAAGATGTTTGTTAAAGGGTTAAAAAAAATAAGTGTAATGTTTCAGAAAAAACATACAAGTTTAAAAGGTTTTATTTAAACGGTGGATGTTAAATAGTTGCTTAGTTGGTTTAGTGTATAGTGGTTAACTAAGAATTACTATGGACACATGTAAGGAGTGTATGATTAGGATATCATATTCAACTATGCCACTTAAGATTGTTATTGGAGACAGTTACCTGGTTTTTTGTTTTTATTTTCCAGTTAATTGAATATCACTACTTTTAACTTTACCATCATTTTCTAAACTGTCTAATACATCTATAATTAATTCAGGATCAAAATCTAAATTAAAAATAATGTCACTGGTTTTAGCATTCTTATGTTCTACTATATATTTTAAAACCTGTGTTTTAACTTCTTCAAACGTAGCATCATCTTTTTGTTCCGTTACAGTATCAACCATTTGAGTTATCACATCAGCGTTTTACACACTTAATACACTGTAAATTGTTTTAAATGTTTTTATTTAAAATTTTTAGGTATGTAGGGACATCGTGGATCAGAACCATGTATATCATCGGTATAAAATAGAGCTGCTGTTCGACAACCTCCACATAAGTGTTTATATTCACATATACCACATTTACCTCTAAGATTGTTTTTATCGCGAGCTTTTGCAAAAAATTCATTACTTTCCATGTCTTTCCAGATATGTTCAAGAGGTTTATTTTTAATGTTTCCTGCACGATATACATCATTATAGCTACAAGGAATAATTTCACCATTTTCTGCAATACTTAGAAATTTACCAAACCAACATTTGCCTAAGAAAAAATTGTTGTACCAATCATCAAAATTTGGCATTCCTCGTTGTTTAGCAACGCGTGCCATGAAAGGGATGTAAACATTAATTTCTGGTTGATCTTTGTATTCTTGCATAAGATCATAGAGGGTATTACATGCCCACTCGTATTGTTGGGGAGTTGGATCTGCTTTAAGGCTTTCTTTACTAAATGGGACAAAACCGTGAAAAACTGCCCAACGGGCATTGTTTTTTTGAGCAAGTTCAATTACATGAACTATATCATTTTTGTTAACGTTGGTTGTGTTGTTTTCTGTTTTTGCAAAGGTGCACACAAGACAGTCAAGTAAGTTTGTTTTGGAAAAAACTTTAATGGCTGAAACAGCCGCTTTATATGCGCCTTTGCCTCTGATGGTGTCATTAATTTTTTCTGTTCCATCTATGCTTACAGAAACACGTACTTGATTATCTATTAACATTTTAACTGCAGCATTATCCATTTTATGACCGTCAGTTATTATACTAACACTTAATCCTTTATGTTTAGCATAACTAATAATTTCTGGAAGATCTTTACGTAGAAACGGTTCACCTCCAGTTAACCCAAAAAAAGTTGCACCAAACTCACTAATTTGATCTATTACATGTTTAGCACCTGCGGTATCAACTTCATCTACTAATGCTTGTTTTCCAGCAGAAATACAATGAACACAGTTACTATCACACCCAAAGGTGCAACGAAAAGGAATAATAAACAATGGACCTTTACCCATAAAGCTTCCTCAAACATTTAATGTTATATAACTTGCTAATCAAAAACACTATTTAACTCTTCACATTATATATCAACATTAAATTTCAAGATTATTTAGTTGATAAAGATTTCCTACACTATTATGTATATACGCCTGAGGAAACAATTCAGACAATACATAATTTGCACGCCAACCTGTACAATGACATGGAATAATCAATTTAGGATTTATCTGTTTTAACTCTACAATAGTCTGTGGAAGTAACTTTTCATTTTCCAAACCGCCTAAATGAAAACCACCAACAACACCATAAACCGAACTAACACCAGTAACTTCTTGAGCATAACGTACAGTATTTATTAACCCAGCATGTGCACATCCCAAAATAACCACCAAACCCCGCCCCTTAAGATTCACCACCAAAGCACGATCATCTAAAACCCACCGGTCAAATTCCCAAACACCATCTCTTAAAACCCTATTCAACCCACATCCTCGCTCAAAACTAGTCCGACGTGGAATCTCACCTGTTACAAGAACAGACTGCCCAGCAATTAAACACGGCTCCTTAGTGGGAATAAATTTAGCTGGACTTAACTGTTCAGAAGTAGGAAAAAATGGATGCGCTCTAACCCCATAAGGGCCATCAGTTCCATGTCGCCTAAACATGTTCTCATGTACAATAACAGGTAAATTTGGTTTATTAATTACCTTTACAACAGCCTGTAACCCACCAAAATGATCATAATGTCCATGTGAAAGAACCACAAGATCAACTTCACCTAAATCAACTCCCATACGTTGAGCATTAACAATAATTCCCTCATCGCTCACTCCAGTATCAAAAAGTATACTATAACATTTCTCATCAACAAAAACTCGTACTAACATTGAAAAACCATGCTCAGCAATCGGCATTTGTCTATGAGTTTGACTATATCCCTCACTGTCTTTGATTTTAAGCCATTTCCATAATGTTTTAACTACAGGGTTACGACTATAAGACGTAAAATCCACAATATTATCCATCAAACTAACTATTTCAAGCTTAGTCGTTTCCTTAAACATTGACTGACCCACATGCATCCCTAAGGTAACAATAACTATTATGTAGATAAATGATTTTGTGGACAAACTAAATAGATTGTCGCATTTACAAGGTCAAACACAATAAACATTACTGTTTTCCCACATAATTTATACGGTACAAACATTAATTCTTATTATTTTTTATGTTTTTAATGAACATTACAATTAATTATTGAACGTTTTTAAACTAACAAATTACCCAATCCAAAAATCAACCACTAACACACTAAAATAAACAGCACCCACATATTTAAAACAAATTCTAAACTCTTCACCAAAAACACAAAACATTTCACCCAACCATTAATACACACCACAACCACCACCATCTAAAACAAAAAATCAGCCACAACTTTTCACACAACATCTTTACCACCCATCACTACATTAACTTACCATTTGAACCTAACATATTCTTTCAACACACCGTAAAAATTCGCAATACAACACCAAACCAAAAAAATATTAACCTTTTTCATTTTTGCACGCTAAAACTAAACAAAACCACTGTCAAATAATCAAACCAAACACAGATAAAAACACAAAAACCACACAACCACACCAACAAAAAAAACAAAAAAACAAACACCTACTAAATCCTCAAACCCACCCACTCCAACACACCCACCATACTTTACACATTTCACAACCCCCTCACCAAATTACTAATCAAAAAAACATTACTCTTCACAACTAAACTAACAAACATAATGCAATTAACAAAATTACAAACAAAACAAACCACAAACCCCAACACCACCCCAAAAACTCACCAACAGTATTTAACACCCCAAACACCCAAACAACCCACCACAAACATTTAAAAACCACACAAACTATCTAAAAACTAACTAAAAATATAAGTCAAAATTAAAAAATGCATTATTAAAAACATTTTAGAGTTCAAATACAAAAAAATTTTGATACAAGATCACAATTTTATTCTAAAGTCATTAAGCACATATTTTTTCGTGATACACCTTTTTTTGTTTTTTAGATTGTTATTATGCCACAGTAAAAGGGAATACTTTATGAAGGGAACCATATATTTTTAACTTCAAATTGGACCGTTAGTCTAGTTGGCTAGGACGTCGCCTTCACACGGCGAAGATCACCGGTTCAAATCCGGTACGGTCCACCAAAAACAACCACTACCAATGTTTTTAGGCGTTACGTCACTATCATTTTCACATTTCAGGATTTTAGCATCTAACAAGTGTAATTCTTTGCATTACATGTATAGTTTTGTCAGTTTTTGATTTCGACCAAGTTGAGTTAGGTTTTTAACGTTATGATGATAATGTGGTTGAGTTTTCGGTTGTTTGTATGGATTTTTTATGTGTGAAGAGTAAACTTGTTGATTTCACGATATGTGGTAGTCCAATTAGGTCTTCGATAATTAGCAGTCCCCGTGCGATGATTGCAAATGCGCCTGCTGTAGCAACTGGTATTCCTAGTAGTCCTAGTATACCTACGATTCCGAATTCTTGTACACCTATTCCAGCAGGAGTTAGAGGTACAAATGCAAGAGCAGTAACTAGCGGGTGTATTAGGAAGAAGGCTATCCAAGGTATATTGATGCCTATTGCTATGCCCAGGAACCACCATTCAAAGCCTTTCAGTATCCAACAGGTTAATGTTAAGATTAGTATTTCGGGAACGGCTTTTTTGGTGTTGTGAGCACTGTCTTTGAATTCTTCAAGTTTACTTATTAGACCACCTGTGAAGCGTCTTATGAAGCGGATATTTGCGATTTTTGTAAATATCACTAGAGCTTTTTTTGACCATGTGCATAATGCCAGTAAAATTGCGCCTACGAGCATTAAAATTATGCCAAAAACGGCAACCATTACACCTATATTTACACCTACAATTGTTTGTGGAAATATTACACTCCATGTCGTTGCTGGAACATATTTAATTAAGTAAATTACTGCACCAATACCACCTGTCACTTTTATGAGAAACTCTATTGTTTGTATACCTAGTATAGCGGAGAGAGATTTGGGTGTGGGCACATTTTGATCTCTTAGATATACTGGAGTTAATATATACCCTGAGCGACCTGGAGTAACATCACTTGTTAACATACCTGCATATTGCGCAAATAACGTTTTTTTAAAAGAAGTCTTAATATTATCTTTTTTCAAAATCCTCTGCAATCGTAACGCAAATAAAACATTTATCCCAAAATACATCAAAAAAGCCAACATCAAATATTCAATTTTAATTGTAAGCAACACTACATACAATTCATTTATGCCCACATACCAAAGCAATACAGCAAACATTACAACCATAACAATTAATTGCAAAGAAACTTTTAGAAACCGCTTAAACACACTTTGCTGCTTCCCACTATGCACTGCTCCTTGGTCAGACATAATCGTCAGGTATAACCAAAGCAGGCTATATAAGTTACGGACAAACTGACTTTGGGACAATATAATTTGCACCAAAATTCTCACACATTTATACCCTCAAAATAATCCAAATAACACAAACATTTGACATTTAAATCACAAACCCAAATAAACACCTCCCACTACCCACACACAACAAACACTTAACACAACAACAAAAAAACATCACCTAAAAAGCAAAAAAACAACCCTCCACATTAAAACACCCATATACTCAAAAAACCACTTCCAAAAATCCAAAAATAACTCTTCAAACACCACCCACCAAACAACACTACCCTTCAAACACAACCAAAAAAATTTCCTAAGACAAAAACACAAAACCACACCCACACCCACCACCAAACCACAAATACCCCACGACAAAAAACCACAAACACCCACCACCAAACCCACCCAACCATACCAACAAACAAATTCAGCTAATAAAGACTCAAAATAAAGTGACTCATGAACAGTAGACTTAGCAGCGTATTTAAAAGATGAAATAAACTTATACTTAAGACCAACCATTGCCACAATTTTTTCGTAACCTTTGTGAGTTTGATTTTTTGCCGACCATTCTCATAATTTTGTTTACAAGATGTAGTAAGACCTGTACCATCGGAGCCAAACTCATGCTCCAAATCCGCAACAGGTTCATTGGTTAACTCAAAAACGCCTTCAAGTATCTGCCTAACCTCTATGTTACCGTAGGCGCGTTCAATTGTTTTGTAACTTGTTTTTGCTTGTCTGAGATACACAAAATTAAATAAAAACGTTACTACTATGGTAATACCAAAAAACAAGGTGTACTGAACATGGTCAATAAAATAGCAATATCCATCTCAAAAGAACTAGACAACGCACTTAGCAAACTATCGACAGATAAAACCCTCTCAAAAAGCAGACTAATAGAAAACTGCCTACGCGAAAACCCAGAAATCATAAAAACCATCAACAACTATGAACTAAAAAACGCAACTGTCTGCGAACTATGCCATGACAAATTTACATCCGAAGACATCAAAATCGACACCCCAAAATACGGCGTAATATGCAAAGAATGCTGGTCAAACAAAGCCGCCACACTAGCCATATCAAAACCAATCACCGACATCTAACCAATTAGCAATAGCTCGTGGAGAGAATATTTTTGGAACTTTCAAAGATTTTCACCAGTGTACCCTTGATGGACTGGGAACAGCTCAACTAATTCCAAAAGGTATTGAACGCCGCAATTTACCGCAAGAGTACAGATATATGCTTAGTTATAGCGATGTCTGGAATGAAATAATACCCAACATAATTGACAATTACAATTTAGAGGAAACTCTCGTTTCGGTATCTAAAAATTGTGATATAATTAAAGAAATAAAAAAACGCGGTAAATATTTTTACGATTTGATTGATTTACCCTCTAAAAGTAAAATGTTTGTTTTCTACGTCTGGGATATAAAGAAATTTTTGAAGTCTCAAACAGAGATTTCTTACCTATGTTCGCCAATTGGGTTTCAGAACTTAAATCAGGTAACTTAGACCATAGATCATGGATTTTTGAAAACATCGTTGTAATTAAGATAATAAATGCTTACAAAACAGTAAAAAAAGGGAAAACGCCAGAAAATGGAATACTCGATATCGGTGAACCTTGGACTATTAGAGATTTGTACTTTTTGCATCCTATGGTGAAAGACCCGACTTTCTGGAGAGATTTATTAACTGGCATAAACCTAAGGATAAAGCACATACATAAAAATAAAAAACTGTATAAACATATCTCTGCTGTTATTGACGGCGCATATTAAACACCCACACACCGGGTAAACTGTTAAATACGTAACAATTTTTTGAGCTATTGTTGTTTATGGTCTAACACATTCAGCTTTTGGCCTATAGGGCCTTTTTACTGTTCTTTTATAATGGTGATATTTACACTCATTTATTCGCAACAACATCCAATCAGTATCCTGATATATACAACCACAAGGCAAATAATGCATTGTTTTCTGTGCAATATCGAATTTATTTACTTTTCCAGCATCGACCATATCAAGTCTACTCAACAAAGCAATATTTCAAGCTAAAAACTTTTTGGTTTATAATAACCACTACGTTACCTGCTACCAAGTATACCAGTGAAAAATAAAACAAAACAACATAACCAAACAACACAAACACTACATAAAAAACACTACTCCAACAACTCAAAACAATTACAAAAACCAACATTAAAACAAAACTATACCAAACACACCCACAACACATAAAAATTATACACCAAAACAACAAAAAACACAACAAACCACCAACAAACACCACACCAGTAACACACAAAACCACCAAACAAACACCTACCAACAAAAAAACCACAAACAAACAAAACACACATAAAAAACTAACAAACAACAAAAACAACCTTAACCAAAATATCCACCTAAACAACATTATATTGTACACGTTTTTCTTAGAAACAAAAACAAACCCACCATACCACCAAACTCTTGAACAAAAATACACAAACACAAAACACACAACCAAACACAACAAAACTACAAACACCCCAAAACACACAAACCTTTCAAACACCACCACCTCCAAAACTTACACCCCACCCAACAAACACACCAAAACTAATACCTAACAAAAAAAACCATACACCCATAACCAACGCACACATTTTACAAATCACTTTTCCACAATAAACTAACTATTACACAACTACAAAAACAATAAAACTACAAAATTTTTACAACCAAAAAATTTACTATAGGCAGCCTCCGAAAACCCCATTTCAGAAAACTAAGTAACATAGTTATACTGTTTTTGGCATGTGATTTTTGGGAAAATATAGGTTTTCGGAGGTCGTCTATACTGACACAAAAAAAACTACACCACAACACTTGCACACAAGTTATGGACACACATTTTTTTAAAACTCAAAAAGATAACCTGATGACATTGCTCTTTTGGGCACAAAAGATAGTTAAACAACTTTGACCAATCACTGTAGCTAGTTACATTATTTTTACCAAAGTTTAATATACCCAAATAATAACATAAATTCAGGTTAGGAGTGGGAAACGTGAGACAATTTATAGGCATTGAAGATCTTGCAGGAAATGCACTTATCGAATTACTACAAGCAAACGCAACCAAGCGACGTGTTACTTTTAAAAAATTAATAAAGTACGGCACAAATGTAAGCCAATTTTTAAATGAAACTGGTGAAGAGCAAGTAATTTTACTATACAGAGAAAGCGATATTGTCGCAATGAAGGAAAATTATGCTGATTTTTTTGAGGTAGGAAATTTTGGTCAAGAAGACGCGTACATAGAACTCAAAGAGGGAATCGAAACTATCGATTTATGGATGTGTTTTCGTTCACCTTTTTCCATTAAAACTATGCTAGCCTTCATGAACAAAAAAGTTATACAACAATCAGAGCTATTAACGGTATGAAAATTATTCGCGATCCAGTATATGACGAATATATTGAGATCGATGAAAATATTTTTGAAAATGTAGTGGATACAGCTGCATTTCAACGCCTCAGAAGAATAAGGCAAACCAGTTTTTCATCACTGTATCACACCTCTACACATGACAGATTTTCTCATTCTTTAGGGGTATACCACCTTGGGAAGATAGCAACCGAAGCCATATTTACATCATTAGATAATAATAAGCTATTTCAACAATTGTTTCCTAACGGTGGACTTGGTGATATCAAAAGAACAGTGCAGTTAGCGTGTTTGTTTCATGATATAGGTCACGCGCCATTTTCACACACTGGAGAAAATTTTTATCTTTCTATTAATACAAATGTTCAGAAGCCAGATCCTCTTGACGTTTTATTGGTACAAGAGGTCAGAAAAAGTAGTATCGATGAGGAGTTAACAGTTCAAAATGAAAAGAAAAAAATCAGCAGCAAAGCGGCTCCACACGAAATTATGAGCGCACTACTAGCACTTAAAAAGTTTCCAGCAGTGATAGATAAAAATCAAGAGTTTTTTGCGCGTTGCATAACAGGGTATCCTTATGAAGTGACCCCAAGTGATACGGGAAAACAACTGTTAAATGCACTAATAAGTGTTGTAAATTCTTCTACGATAGATGTAGACAAGCTAGATTATCTTATAAGGGATGCTTACGCAGCAGGATATGATGCTGTCGCAATTGATTATAGAAGATTGCTAAGTAATATGGTAATATGTTTTCATGGAAACGAATTAAAGATTGGGTTTAAACAAAATGCTATAAGTGCTATAGAGAGTGTTATTGTTGCGCATGATTTTGAAAGAAAATGGATACACAGTCACCCTGTATGTGTTTATGAAAATTTTATATTGCAACAAGCAATAGAAGAAGTTTCTAAGTATTTCTTGGAAAAAAGTGGAAAAAAATTATTTTCGTATGACTCTTTGACGGAAGAAGGGCAAAAATTTAACGTGCCAGTTATTATAAACGGAAAGCAAGAAATTATGGAACAGAACATAGCATTACTTTGTGATGATGATATAATATGCTACATTAAGAATAAATGTAGTGATGCACTAATTAAACAATTATTTGCGCGAAATAAACGCATGAAATCGTTTTGGAAATCTGAGGCAGAGTATACTACACTTTTTGATGCACAAGGAACGGGTATAAGACAAAACATGAGCGATATATTTTTAGTTCTATTTACACTGTTAAAAAGTTTAGTTGATAAAAACCAGTCTGCATATGATTGTCAACCAAACTCAGATACTGCCATCATAAACGGAGATACAGTAAAAAAATTAAACGCAAAACTTGAGGAGGCAAAGGTACAGCTAAAAACAACTCCAGATATTATAATGGAGATACAAGTGAAGGAAGCACAGATAGAATTTGTTGAACAATTTATAAATTTTTTAAAAACATGGATTGACTCTCCCGAAGTCATTGTTATAAAGGCAAACATGTTTATGAGCGGATTTTTAAAAGAAGATATCGGCAATATACTTGTACAGTTTAAAAACAAACCAGACCCCGTTGAATTAAATGGAAGCATTTCAATACTAACGGCTGAAAAAGATAAAAAGAGTCACGTGAATACGTATTTTTATATATTTTACGACAAACGGAAAATTAAACCCGAAAAAGGTCAAAACGTAACGGTAGATGAATTAGTCAAATTTTTGAAAAATGCTGCCACTACATATTTCAACAGGTTAAACCCACTCAGAACCTGTGTTCAACAAAAATAAACAAGTAAACCTTAGATGTTATTATTTTTTGACAAATTTAACGAAAAACTACAAAAAACATTAAAAACACAAACCACCAACTCACCAAATACACAAAAAATAACAACACCACACACAATAACAAAAACACCCAAAACAAAACCAAAACACAACACCAAAAACACAAAACAACACCACCCCAAAAACAAACAAAAAAACCACAAACAAACACTGGGGAACAATCGACCAAAACAAAACCTTCCACCAAACAAAACCTACCTAACAACCAATAACATCAGGCTATCTTTTTGAGCTTTAAAAAAGCCATGAGTCCATAACAATCGTGCACATTTTGAATATTGTTTGTCTTGCTTCAGCCACTATTTGTAAGAGTGTGTGTACGCATTTATTTAATTGTCGTTTCGCGTGTTATATGATAGTCATTGTACATGTATTTTTCATTGTTTAGTGCAGTAGCAGATTGTAGAATAGTTTTGTTGCACAAACGCATGATGTTTAGTTTGCATGTTTGGGTTTGTGGGGTTTGGTGTGGAAGAAAATTAGGCGTTTTTTATCCTAAAACTCGGTTATGGACTTGTATTTCTAAACGTTATTAGAACATTAATGTTGAAGCAAAACTTAACATAACATATCAAGTAAGGTTTAAAAATAATGAGTGGTAAATTTGATTTATGGGCGGCACGCGTTAAGATTTAACAGTTGTAAACATTTTCTCTCCTTTCTTTCACGTGCCGCTCATACCACAATACACTATTTAATTTGATGTATATCATGTTTTTCAAACGTTTTATTACATTTAAAAATTATGATTTGTTTAACAAATAGCGGATTTACTAAAGTTTTAGAAGGTAACATGCGTTAACATGGAATTTTATGGATTTTGCAAATCTAATTTTTAAGCTATTTGGCTATATCATAAGAGGGTAAAAAATTATTTGCTTTCCGTTATTATTATTGATATTATTAAATCATGCATTTAAATATAAATAGTTGCTATACAATTTTGTAAGGTAATGGAGAATTAAAGTATGTCTGAAGCACAGAGAAAATATTTTACACAAATTGCAGCATTAACAGAAAAGTTTGTTTCAGTAACAACAATTAACGGTAAAAGTTTCACAGGCACTCTAATCGGTATTAATCCAGATAATTTGAGTTTAGCTTTGACGGATGCTAAAGAAGAAAAAGGTGAAAAAATGAATCGTTTATTTATTAACGGAAGTATTGTTGCACAGATTTCTACTGCTGATGAAGCTTTTGACTTAAAGGCACTTGCACAAAGACTGGAAAAAGTGTTTCCAAGAATGGTCAAACTATATGAAGATCAGGGATTCATTTGGGTTATGGATAAAGTAAGGGTAACTGAACACGGTGTCACTGAGGGCTCTGGTCCAGCAGCCGAAAGAGTGCAAAAAATTTACAACCAATTCATTATCGAGACAAATGCTTAAACTATATGAACCAGCGTAATTGTTGCGCCTCTTTTTTCTTTTCTTCTGAAACATTTTTTATTAAGCCGATTAATTCTAGTGTACGTTTAATTTCGTCACCTGTTTGTTCAAGGTCAGTTAAATCAACTTTGAGATTTAAAAAGTTAAACAGGACAAATAAAGCGTAACGTGCAGCATTTACGTCAGGGGTTACACCAGGTGTGTCAACAAGCAAAGAAAAACCTTTCATATCGTATAATTTTGCAAGACCAATACTTATACCTGCGATACCAAAAACGTTTCCAACCATTATTTTGGTATCGAAATCTATAACGGTTTTCATTGTGTCAGAATCAGTTGCAGTACTGTATATAGTGGGTATGGGTTGTGCTTCATCTTTTTTGAAACCACCAATTGATACAACATAATTACAACCTAACTCTTTTACGAGTTTGAGCACTTTTCCACACAGTTCATATTGTCCCGCAATTGATAATGCTTGGGTGTTTCCATACCAAATGATTAGATCTCTGTTTTTGTCACCTCGTTTAACATAGTATAATTCATTTATAGGTGAACGTACACTACCATCTTGTACGGTTACGGCAAAGTCATGAAAGCTTGAAGAAACAATTTGGGCAAATCGTTTAGCTTTTAGTTTGTTAATTAAATGCAGTGATGCAACACTTGCTACAAAACCAATACCAGGTAAGCCTTCTATTAGCACTGGATTGTTGAGTTTTGGTTTTTCAGTTATGTTAACTATGACAACCATCAGGATGTACCTTTGTGTAGTGGTATAGTCAAGATTATATAATATAAGTAATACTCTGCGATAAAGTATAACCGTTAAAAGTTTGATTAATTATGACAGTTTCCATGAACACATTTACTGATTTATGGTTCTTTTATCAACGGTGTAGCTGATGGTGTACTCTTTCATGAAAACTTGACTGCTTTTGTAATTCTACCAGGCATCGGCTTATAGAATGGTGAATTATTCCTTGAAAAATGTTTTTCATCATCTTCAATAGAAAATTGTTTCATGAAATTTGTTTGGTGAAGGAAGAATAATATAAGTAGGTCATGCATAACGTGTAAATTGAGGTTGTCGTTGTCATCAAAAGCAAGGTAAGTAGTATTGGATTCGTTAACAAAATTCAAGAAAATGTTATGAATATAAAGCGTAAAGAACTTGCGAGGCTTTTTGAAGATATAAAATCTGCTGATTGTGTTATATGTGGAGGTTCTGGGCGTTCATTATACTCTTTAAATGCGGCTATGAGTCAAATTGCACTTAGTCAGGTTGGGTGGAGAAACAAGGTTATTTTGACGCCTGATGATCCAGGGTTTCCAGGTCGTAATATGCATGATGCTGCTTTTGATCTTGAGAGGAGATACAAAAAAACGTTGCTTTTAATGAATTCTGGCAGTGGTTACAGTGATGATCCGTTAGTTATGGCTCAAGATCTTAGCAGATATATTGAGGAAACTAAATCAACCAAGTTTTCTATGGGGTTGCTTACTTCAGTTTACGAATCGCCTTTGGCAGACATTACAAACAAGCATGGCACAACAGTTATTTTAAAAGGTCGAGGAAAATCTAAACCTTCTGCTGAATACAGTGAAACAGGCATTATGGGAGACATATTTGAATTAGGAACTCTTCAACTGTTAAACAGTATAATAGAAGCTATTTTTCGTAATCTAGAAGTTGATGATGTTTACAGTTTATGTAATGAAGAATTTCAAAAAATAGGCGAGATGATAGATTCAAACGTTAACAGCGAAACCTACAAACAACTTGTAGATGTTATGGAAAAACGTACTAACATATTTTTGGGCGGAAAAGGAACAGGTAACGAAATAGCTAAAATGACAGGTGTGCGTTTATTTCACATTAAAAGCTTTTTTGGAGACAACGTGTACATTACCCGTGGTGTAAACACGCCTCACCCAAGATCAGGTGACTTGGAATTGCTCATTTCTTACAGTGGTGAAACCCAGCCAGTCATCATTTGGGCTGAGGCACTTAAAAAATGTGCAGGCACAGTGTTTGCAATTACAAGTAACAAAAACTCTGCATTAGCAAAAAAAGCAGACTTAAAAATTATCTTAGACGAAGAAGCAAGACTAAACACTCCACGTCGTTTCTATACACGCGCCGCCTTTGTCCTAAGTCCACTTCCAGTAAAACTAGCTGAACGTATCGCACAACGCGGATTAATATTACCTGAATACATCATCAGTTGGTACCATTCAATAACACAATAAAACAAAAAAAGAAACAACACAAACTCCATACAAACATTTTTTCTGTTTTTGCAATTCTTCCAGCACCGACTTGTCGGCGGTAAACTCTTATGAAACAAAAAAAATTGGATACAAAAAACACGCCACAAACACACCATTTTCATATAAAACATTAAAAAAATATTATATCAACTACTATAAAGCAGACATATACCAATATATCTAATTTGTTACTTACTTTTTATGACACAATCACAATAAAACACAGCCTCCAAAAAATTATTCCAACAATACATAACAGCCCAAAATTAGTTTTGCACATTATTAAATTACACCTCTACAGACAACCTCAAAAACCCACACCCATAAACACAACACAGTAACATTCCAAACCATATATAGAAAACTTTAAGATGCTACATATAATAAAATTATTACAGAAATTTAACAAACATTTAAAAAAAAGTAACTAAAACATTTATTACAACAACCACCATAACACTTTCTAGCTAATTTACAGTTTGTTTTCATTACAAATTTAAAAAAACAAATTACACACACTCTTTTTCCGCCAAACAAAATTTAAAAACCTATAAACACCATTTAATTTACCACACACAATTTACACAACCACCCATACCAATACATCAACAAACTTACAACTCACACTCTAACATATAACTCAAACTTTACAAAACAAAAAACAAAACACAACACACCTACAACAAAATTAACACTTAACAATTTAACACTACAACAAACACTACTTCCAATTATATCCACTACAACACACCTTACACACAAAAAACACAACAAAAAATAACACCCCCTTAAGCCATAACCATAAAAAACACATATTCACTCACATAAGCACTACATTCAAACACTGTTTGTTGTAGTAATAAAAAATGGGTGAAAAACCTAAATAAGACAACACCAAATTATCTTTTGTTCAATAAAAATCTGGGGAGCTGAGATAATGACTCAGCTGAGAGGGTAACTTAATGGTTACCGACCCAATGAACCTGAACCAGATAATACTGGCGGAGGGAAATAAATGGAAAACGTAAAAAATAATAACCCAAATCCTAAAATTAAAAGCAGAATTAACGCTCAAATTCTTGCAGAAATAGCAATTTTTGTTGCATTAAGCACAGCCCTAAGCCTAATACCCGGTATAGGTTTTCCACAAGGCGGATCAGTTACTGCAGGAACTATGGTACCCATACTTTGGTTAGCAATGCGCCGAGGACCAAAAATAGGAATTTTTACCGGAATCATCTATGGCCTTGTCCAATTAGCAATTCATCCACAAGTATACTATCCAACACAAATACTATTAGATTACCCCTTAGCATTTGGTTGCATAGGACTAGCAGGTTTTTTCAAAAATCATCCAATCACTGGAACTACAATTGCAATTATTGGAAGATTCATTATGCACCTAATTTCAGGCGCCATCTTTTTTGGACAATACGCACCTAAAGGAATGAATCCACTGGTTTACTCAATACTGTATAATGGAAGCTACATGTTACCTGAATTAATAATAAGCATCATCATCATTTACCTTTTACATAAAACCAACGTGCTAAAAATATATACATAACAATAGTAGATGCAGTATGGGAAAACTTGATAACCAACAATTACAAAAACTTCTCAACTATATTAAAACCAACAAACAAGTAATTATACCACCTATGATTGGCGGCGATGCTGGAGTTCACCGTTTAGGCAACCAATTACTAGTAATTTCAACCGACCCCTGCACAGGCGTTCCATTAAAATGGTTTGGCTGGTTTTTAATCAATTATGCTTCATCGGACCTTTCCCTTTTCGGAGCAAAACCCCAATTCTGCACCATTAATTTACTTGGACCAAAAACGATTGATACAAAAATTTTTGAAGACATAATGAAACAAACATGTGCTGCTGCTGATGAATATGACATAGCCATTGTCAGGGGACATACTGGCATGTACGACAGCATCAATGATTTGTTAGGAGTTTGTACCGTTTATGGCATTGTTGAACCAGACAAACTTGTAACCCCAAAAAATGCTAAACCAGGTGATTTAATAATGTGCACTAAACCTGTTGGTATTGAAACTTTAACTAATTTTGTGTTAACCCATCCAAAAACTGCAGAGAAACTTTTTGGCGCAGAAAAAACGGAAAAAATCAGTAACATGGTAAAGTTACAAAGTTGTGTATGGGAAGCACAGCAACTTGCTGAAATGGGATGTGTTAATGCAATGCATGATGCAACTGAGGGAGGTTTAGTAGTTGCACTTAATGAGTTATCAGAAGCATCTGGCATAGGTTTTAGAGTGTGTTGGGATGATATTCCTATTTTAGAGGATGTTTTAGAGTTGCAAAAACAGTTTGGTTTTAGTGATGAACAGGTGTTAGCGTTGTCTTCTACTGGGTTGGTTTTAGCTGCAGTGCCGCCTTTGTTGAAAAATGTAGCTGTTGAGGTTTTAAGTAAGTTGGGGTTGTGTGCTTATTTTATTGGTGAGTTTACTAAAGATAAAAGCAGGGTTTTTGTTAAGGCTGGTAAAGAAAAGGTTTTTCCAGTGTTTATTGAAGATGTTTATGCAAGGTTGTTGGCATTTAAAGAGTAGATTATTGTCTAAGTTCGTTTAGTGTATAGTGAATGATTTCTTCTGCAATGTTTATGTTTGTAACTGTTTGCAGGCCTTTCCATCCTGGTTGGCTGTTAACATCAACAATATATGGGCCATTTTGGCTTTCGATGATGTCTACACCTGCGATTTTACAGCCTACTGCTTTGGCAGATTTTACTGCGATATCTTCAAATTCTTTGGAAATTTTTTCGGGTACAGGTTTTGCGCCTCGGCTGTAATTAGTTTTCCAGCTATTAGCTACACGTCGCATTGAGGCAATAACACGATCGCCTATGACAAAAGCACGTATATCCGAGAATCCATGTTGAATGAATTCTTGCATATAGATTACTCCATGGTGGAAAGCTATTGCTTTGAAGATTGTGTCTGCAACATCTATATTGTTTATGCGTGTTACACCTTGACCACGTGAACCAAATATTGGTTTGACAACAACGTCTCCGCCGAGTTCGTTAAATGCTGCAATAGCTTCGTTTACGCTTTCGGTAACCAATGTTTTAGGTACAGGAACCCCAAAGTCTTCTAGTAGGGCTAAAATATCGTATTTATCGACACAGTGTTCAATTGCGTTAGGGGGATTGATCATGTATAGGCCTTTACGTTCAAGTCTGTAAAGCATATCCATGCGAAAAACAAGTTCTTCAAGTGATCCACGACCAATAGGACGTATTATTAGTGCGTCTAAATTTTCAAGAATATCTGTATTATATATTTTAAAGTACGGTTTGTATGCTAATCTGGCAACGAGTTTTGGAAATGTAAAGCATTCATAATTTAGGTTATTACGTGTTAGAGCTTCTCGCACTTGGGTGCTGCTCCATGCTTCATGGTTTCGGGTAAGTATACCAAACTTCATTTAAATCGTGTCCTGTACTTTATTGTTAAAAAAACATGCTAAATCTTATACTCTTAAAGGTTCTGTATGAAAGAGAAAAATAAAGTTAAAGTTTTAAGGTGGAATATCTTCGGGTTTGAAGACAAATGTTTGTATACGTTTGTTTTTTCCCAGTAATTCACCTATAAACGCACCTGCAGTTAAACATATAACAATACTTGGAATGAGATAGAAAGTATCAGCAAACAAGTTTTCTATTAATCCAGTAGCTGTTGAAACTATAGCAATAATTGCCCAGACGCCAAAACCAATAATAGATGCACCTGCAAAGAGAAAAGTTGCTCGTTTTGATTTAGACAAGTTAGAAGAAGTAGTGCTAACAAAACCAATAAGAGAAAGCAGAAAAGTTATTGTGAGCATTAAAACAACAGTATTAACTACACCAAGACCTAATATGAAACTGGCGATTGAAAAAACTATAACCATAAAGAGCGTTAACATTACCCAGTACGATTTTCTTGTTGTTATCCCAGGAGTTTCAGGTTGTATTTTACGATTTTTAGATTTAGATCTAGATTTAGTACTGTCTTTAGTTTTAGTTTGTTTAGGCATAAATATAATGTTCCATAAGAGAGTTATTAATATTTCATAAAAAAACTAGGCAACAACAAATAGACACTAAAAAAACGCGAAATCACAAAATATTTTCATACAAACCTGGACGATAGAGTTTGTTGCAAAAAAAATGTGTTACAAAAAAATTGAGTTAGAAAAAAAATAAAAAAAGTTAGCTTATTCAGTTGTGTCTTCGCCGCTTTCGTCGATTTGCCCGTCGCTTACTGCTTCGGCTATTATGTCGGAAGGCGCCTGAAGAGGCGCTATAGAAGGGTGGCTGTCATGTGTCAACTCCTCTACTGTTAGGGCTTCAACTGCTGGAGTGTTTAATTGTTCCATAACTTTTTCGAGTGTTTGTTCAATTGGAACTTGTTCTGTGACTTCGAAAACTTGTAAAGGAACATCAGAAACTAGCTCGTCTTCAGCAGCTATTTCAGTAACGGCTTCTTCAATTGGAGTATCAATAATTGCGGTAGTATCAAATTGTGCATCTTCCACCATATTGTATTCCATTACTGACTCTTCAACTATGGGTGTTGTTAAAAACATTTGGTCGTTTGTTGCAATTTCAATTGGTTCACATGTTTCTGCTAAATCAATTGGTGATACCTCTTCGATAACTGGTGCAGCTTCGCTTAGAGCTTCCATAACTGGCTCCTCAACAACCACAGCAACATCCTCAATCAAAGCTGACTCCATAACTGGCTCCTCAACAACCACAGCAACATCCTCAATCAAAGCTGACTCCATAACTGGCTCCTCAGTTACAGATACATTTGAAGTAAATGTTTGTTTTTCTATTGCTTCCAAGATTGGATCAGAAGTAGCTTCGAAGATTGGAGTTTCAAGTATAGCAGATTCAACTTGAGTCTCAACTGGTAATGAAATTTCAACTGGAGTAGTATTCTCTGTTGTAACACAGTCCATAACTGGAGCTGCAACTGTTGGAGTGTCAACTGGCAATTCCGGCGGCACTATTGTTTGAATAGTAGACACTGGTACACATAATTGCATTGTTGCCTGTTTAATTGTTTCCAACTCATTTCTGGTTGCATCCATAACCGCTGTAAAAAGCAAAACATCACGTTGGTACGCGCATTCTTCAATTTCACCAACTACATGTTGAATTTCATAATTCGCAAGAATGGATTCCAAAGTATTAATTTGACTCGCTAATTCGTCTGTTTTAAATTGCATTTTTTCTAAAAGATCTTTTTGTTGTCTTTCAATATCAACAATTGTTGCATTTATATCTTTGTTGAAAGAATCACGAGTAAACTGTGAGATTTTTCCTGTAATATACAGATTATCTACAGCTTGTTTCTTTTTCTTTGCCAACTCATATTCTTCGTTTAATCGTTTAAATGAATTTTTCCATGAAATCACGTTTAGGCACCGATACAGTGTACAGTAGTATAAGAAATAACGTTTGTTATCATGGACGTATATATGTGACTAATAATTTATTTTTCCAAACTAACAAAAATGAAAAAAATATGTATACAAACAGTGTATAAACGTGTGATAATAGCATTAAACAATGAAAGTTTTTTAACCTCTACCAAAAAAAAACACAACAGGTACATGTAAAACAACATAAAACATTATTCACACCAACTCTAACATTTAAATAGACACACACCAAAAAAAACACACACATAAAAACAAACACAACATCAACAACTAAAGAAACACTATAAAATAAAAACAGATTTTTCACACTAACAAATTGATAAAAAGTAATTAACACATTTTTACCCTAATTAACACATCACCACACTATAACACATTCGATACACTAACTAGACAACCACCAAAAAACCACATTTTTCCAAAAATCACCAACAAAAAACCACACAACTATATCACATATTTTCCTGAAAAAAGTTTTGAGACCACCACTACAATACCAGACACTAAACTACCCATAAATTTTATTTATCAACAAACCCAAAATAAAATTAAAAGAAAAACACAATTTAACACTAAATACAAACGTTAAAACAAAAAAAATAACCACAACAAACACGACTTAAAACTATGAAATAATTCTTAAACATTAATTTAACACCAACAGAATCGAAAAGCTAAAAAACCCCACCTTGTTTTTAACAGCTCCAACATATAAAAAGCGGGTCCGTAGCTCAGTCAGGCTAGAGCACCGGACTTTTAATCCGGGGGTCGCGGGTTCAATTCCCGTCGGACCCGCCAACATAATAATGAACCCATACCAAACTTTGTGTTTTAACCACTTTACAACCTCCACCTTTACCAAACCTTAAGCCAATTAACAAGATACTTAACTGATAATTTTCAGGTTCATCAAAATTTTTATGCACTATAACTCCTTACACTAACACGCCTTTGGTGAACAACTGTTCCAAGTTCACACCCCATACACGTATGATCCCCTTTAATGTACCAACTTTGCCGATATTAGTTTTTGGTCCAACAGATAACCCTGCTGAGCAGTAAAAGCTAAAGGATAATTTTTTTGTGTATGATAATTTTGGTGTAAGAGGCAATTTGGATCGCAAAGATTTTCTGGTTTAACAGACCACCCCAGTTAAAGTACTTTATGACATAGTCTAATGTGAGATGTCGTCATTAAGTCTTGGGTTCAAACTCTGCAAGAGTTCAAAACAAAAATATGGAAACCCTTTTAGTATCTGTTTAAAAAAGTATACTATCAGGAATGCAGATATGAAATTTAGCGTTGTAGTTGAAAAAGACGAGGATGGCCATTATGTTGCATCCGTTCCCGAGTTGCCGGGATGTCATACGCAAGCTAAAACTCTGGATACAGTGATGGAGAGAATAAAAGAAGCCATCCAAGGCTACTTAGAAGCACAAACTGAAGACTTAAAACAACACAGTCGTACTGAACTTTAGGTGTTCAATTCGTTGAGGTTCAAACCTAAATGAACCTAAAACCCCAACCCGCAAAAAACTAATCAAAACACTAACCAAAATAGGCTTCAAAACCGTCCGAACACACGAAAACCACATAATCTTAAAACACCCAGACAACAGATTAACAGTAGTTCCAGCACACGCAGGAGAAAAAATAAGGAACGATTTTTAAACAAAATAATCAAAGACACAGGACTTACAAAAGAAGAATTCATAAAACTACTCTAAAAAAACACACACCACACAATAATTCTTAACAAGTCTAACAACCCTCAAAAGAGATAGCCTACAACAAAACATGCAAACAAAAAACACAAAGGTATTTACGACATTGACAATACTTTTCAAACTTGTAAAAACACAATACTACTAACTATTGCCCATATAAGTAAATTTGTTTTATCGCATGTTCCAATAATTTTGCAAGTTTTGGGGTTTATAAACATAACTTTTTGGTTTATGTTGGTATTATTGCTTAAAACTTCGCGTTCTACCTGACTATAAATATTACCTTCTCGACGTTTCTCGCCAAATATAACGTATGCTTGACCACAAGTATTTTCGACGGTTGCTCTTGAAGCAGATTTCCAATGTTCGATTTTTTGTTGATTTATAAGCGTATTGAATGATTGTGCAAATATGTCACCATTTTCTGACATTTATTCATCGCTTTTTTCCCAATTAGCATAAGGGTTAGTATACTTGCTTCGTCTAATAACATCTCGTTAGTTTTCCACGGCTTTTCCCTGTGTTTAAGGTGTGCATTATGTTCTTCGCAGATTTTTCTAGTGTTATCGGCATTGCCCACTCCTTCGGTTCGCCAGACCAAAGGACAGTTTCGTACTCACCCTTATGCTTTGCTAAAAAAGCTCGGAAAAGAAATTCGTTATAAGGCTTGAATGTGTTCGCTACCTTACACCCTCGAGCACCATTTGCGTAATTCCCAGTGTTATCAACGAATTTTTTTGTTATTTAATTCAACGCAGGTGAGTCAAACACTACTCGTCTGCTCTCTTTTTGTATTTCTGCTATAACTTGAGCCTGTTCCGCTTTAGACAGTTTCCTTTCTTTTGGCGATACCATTACAAAAGGTGCTTCATCATTTGCCCAAAACTTTCCATCTGCTAACATTTCGCCAGTTAACTTAATAGTACTTCCATTAAAACGTCCACTTAAAAATGTAACATTTAAGTCGCTTAGCGATGCTGAAAATTTAATACCGTTTGCATTTTTCATTCCAACTGTACTTTCGTTAATTATTCCTACGCGTATTAGCATTTTTAATATGTTTTGCTGCGCTTTTTCATCCAATAGCCCGCGTTTTAATTCATCACTATATTTTTGTAGTTCCACCATAATGGTGCCACATTCATCATCGGTTGCCTCTCTTGCTTCTGGTTCTATCATAAAAACAGAGGCAAGATTTACCATAATGTTGCCATCGTTTGCGATTATACAGTCTACTATAAATTTGTCTTCTGCAAGCTTACCTTTTGAAAATGTCATATTCATAGTACAAGTTATCGCCGAAACTTTACTCGACGCTTCATAAACCTCTTTAATTGCAACGATTGAAACTGACATTTAGTCGCGCCTTTTAATGATTCGTCCTTAGATTCCCCTAAAAGCTCTTCCGCGTTGTTTTTATTTCTTCCGCAAAAAAAGAGTCAATCATTAATTACTTTCAATCCAATACTCACTATATCACATTGAATCAAAAAAGTCAATATACCTTTTCCATTTTTTCTAAAAATTCTATCCTCCGCTTGAACCCGATCCGCTAAATTAACACTACCACGCGCCATTATTACTCGTCAGGCTTTTATAAAATTAGTGTTTCATTTTTGAGGCTACGATAATATATCGTAAAATGGTAAAAACTATGAGGAAATACATAGATGAATGATCGATGTTGCGGATGGTGACAACAGCAAATTTAACACTGATTGCAACAACAATTATAGCCTTTATTTCAGTGATTTATACATGGATTTTTAGTAGGATACAAATGGTGCACAATAAAAACAGTGTTAGACCACTTTGTGAAATTGTTTTTACTAATTATATAAACAAAATATCCATAAAAATTATCAATAATGGAACAGGTCCTTTAATGATAACGGACTGTAAATATAAAAACACTGAAACGGGTGATATACATAATCAAATAATCACATCTTCAGACGGCACTAAACGTGAGCTAGTATTGTACGATTTAATGCCAAAAATAAGCTATACACACTTTACAGTTATTACTCAAGAGGTGATTAAGAGGGTTAATGATTGTTACAAATTCAGACTGCGCAACAACCCAAGTATTTTCCCTCAAACACACAATATACAACCACACGTGAATACACAGACACTACAGGCGACCTCCGAAAACCTATATTTTCCCAAAAATCACGTGCCGAAAACCGTGTAACTATGTTGCTTAGTTTTTTGAAATGGGGTTTTCGGAGGCTGCCTACACACAGTGTTTAACAATATTATTTTTAGTGTTTTTGCGCAGTCTGAATTGTTGGTATTGAGTGTCCTGTTTCTATTTTGCGTAGACAAGTTTAGTATTTGTACCTAGAAAAAATAGCGGGAACTACGGATTAATGTTTTTATAGTTACAACCGACCAAACTTAGCGGTTAATATGTCTAATAATGCGAGTATAGGACTGCGTTTCAAGATAAGCGTGCTGAAAGAATTGCACAGACGAGAGCTTATAACCCGTGAAGAACTAGAAAAAGCCATAAAAAACAGTGAATAACAACATATCATCCAAGAGCAGACATTAACCGAAAACCGAACACACTAAAAACAGGTGCCACAGAGCAAAATTGAAGAATTAATTAGAGAAAATTACTTCCTCTACAAAAAAGAGTTATATATGATTTTATTGTTTTCCTATAGTCTTCCGTAATAATAAGCTTCGTTTGTTTGGAGATGAATGATGGAAATATGTGTAAGTCAATAAGTTGTGATGTTGTTATTGGAAATTTTATAATAGAGGCAGTTATACGTAATCGACATGAAGTTTCATTTAATGATTTGATTATTTTTAATAACCAAGTTAACGACTCACTTAAACAATTAGACTACTTTACAAAGTTTTCGATTAACGGGATTTTTGAATTTGAAGATGACTATCCTTTTTTTGTCGCGTCATCAAATGATAATGGATTAGAAATTAAGGTTAAACCGGATAAAATTCCAGTTATTCAAATGTTAGAAAGACATTTTAGGTCGGGCTTGCCTAATAATGTAATAACCGAATTTATTACAGCCTCAAACAAAATTCTAGGCAATTAGTAAAAATGAAAACAAAAATCATCAAGGACGCTGTACATGGATATATCCAAGTCGAAGAGCCTTATTGGAAAATTATTGACACAGCAGAATTCCAACGTCTGAAATGGGTTGAGCAAACAAGCTTTAGAGTTTTATATCCGTCAGCAAGACATGACCGATTTATTCATTCTATTGGTACATATCATCTAGGTCAAAAAGCTTTTGAAGGATTTTATAACAATTGTTTGAGTAATGATGTGACACAAACTTCCTTAAAAAAGTATCAGTTAATATTACAGCAAAATAAAGAGTCTTTTTTGTTAGCTTGTCTTTTACACGATATAGGGCATGCCCCTTTTTCTCATACTTGTGAAGATTTATTTAATTATCAAGCAAAGAGTCTCGGTGAGCTTACCTTAGATGAAGAATTAATTGCGCAAATTCTGGCTAACAATTCGTTAGACCTATCAGTAAAAAACGCATTTAAACAAGACTATACAACAATTATTACGAAAGCTGATAAAGATAAGAAAGGGCCTTCGCAACATGAAAAAATGAGTTCAATAGTTATCATTAAAAATTTTGAGACTTTTACTAAAATCTTTACAGACAGTACCTATAAAAAACCTAACTTGGATTTAATAATACGTTCAATTTTAGGTTGTTGCTATACTGTAAACCCAGCCGACTCAACCGACATAAAAACTGAAAGAGGTATAAAGAATTGTCTTATTCGTCTTTTAAACTCCTCAACAGTTGATGTAGATAAGTTGGACTACATAACAAGAGATACACTTATGTCGGGTTATGAAAATGTTGTTTTGGACATTGATAGATTGTTAAGTAGTCTTAGTGTGATAGTTGACAAGGATAACGTTTATCGCCCTGCATTTAAAAAAGTAGCATTAAGTGTTATTGATAACGTTATTAACGCAAAAAATGCACAGGCGAAGTGGATTGTGAATCACCCGGTTGTATTATATGAATATTATCTTTTAAGAAAAGCAGTTGGTATTTCACTTAAATCCATATTTACCCAAAAAAAATATGCCCATATTACATTTGATGCATTTTTAAATAAAGTTTTCTCTTCAAAATCGTTGTCGGTCAAGCAAAATGATATTGGAAAAGGGTTATCTTTTTCATTGTTATCTGACATCGATCTATTATTTTATATGAAAAATGTTATTAACAATGAACCGGATGTGGCTGAATATTTCAAAAGGGATGAAAGAAAAAGCCCTATCTGGAAGTCACATGAAGAGTATGTCCACTGGCTGGGTACCCAAAAAGGTGTTGCTTGTGAAGTTGCAGGGGCTTTTAAACCGCTGATTAATCATTTGAATGAAATGGAAGATTTATGTAGCACTAAAAAAATTGATAAAAAGCTATATGATGAAATAAAATTGACCCATCCTAGTATTAAAGATGGTTTTGAAATACTACAATTGTTAGACGAATTGCAAGAGTTTTGCAATAAGCACCATAAAACTTTTGATTTTGTTCTTTTGCCTGCAGAAAATAAATTTTACGCAAAAATCGATAAAGAGAAGACATTTATTAGATTTAAGGGAGAAAAGGACTACAACACTTATGACGAATTACGAAAAGAAGAACCTCAAGACAATGATAACACTTACCCGTATAAGTTTTTTTATTTATATTCTAAAGATAAAGTAGATACAAAAACGTTTTTAGAATTTATTTTGAACAAAGTACACCAAAGAACGACCGTTAACTATTAATAATTTGAGAGTTTTCACTTATAGGAAGATAGTACTATTGTTTGAATTTGAGCGAAGACCTCAGACGTTGTCAAATTTTTCCACAGCTTTAAAAAAGTATCAACCACCAGACCACATTTAAAAACCACATTTACACTACACGTAAACCACCCTAAACGATAACAAGTATTACTATTATCCTGCACAATAACAACAATATGCAACTTACCAACAACATAACAATCGTTCAGCAACACCTTAACAAAAACATCCCAACCATCAACATAAAAAACACAATTCTCTAAATATTTGACTTTACCATAAAAACGTTGTTACTATTCAGTCGTAGCGAGTCAAATTTTTGACTACTACACAATAATGATTCACGTCTGCAAAAATAATTTTCACCACAATCCACACACAACTACACAT
>JGI24702J35022_10000119_pt1 | contig 37881 bp, 27 predicted proteins | sample TergutTh196P4_FD_35022 | JGI IMG/M metagenome (IMG submission 35022) | reverse complement strand
AAGGCACTAAGTGCCCGCTTCTGGCGCCAAAAGCCACCGCCGTAACAAATAACGACAAGGCGCTCGCAATAAAAAGTCTGTTTTTGTTGTTCATAATCATAGTATTATAAATATTTCAGTTTAAGTTTGATGGTCGTCCCTCCGGATAGCAAGTATTGTTTTATTCCCGGTGAGGCGCCTGTATCTGCGGTTTTCAACTGTACTTTTTCCCGGCTGTCCAAGCGGAGGAAAGCGGTCGTTCCTTCGGGTATCTCTACATACAGCTCGCGGTTGCCTTTTAGGCCTTTACTTTTGAAAACGATGTCTCCTTTTACGGTGTGCACAGTTAGTTCCACCTCTTTCAGATCGCCGGGTTGAGGTCGTATCTGAAAGGTCTCATAGCCCGGCGACAGTGGTTTGATACCGGCTATCCCCTGATACATCATGACAATGGGCGCTACGGCACAATGGCTCCATTGCTCCTGCGAATCGAAAGTTGCTCTCCACGATTCCTGGACGGTATTGTTCAGGATAACCGAAGGCATGGTAGCCCATTGCTGACGCAGGTCGCTTAAGACCCTGTCGATCTTTCCGGCATGACACAAAGCCCAAAGCGGCCAAACGGCATTACAAGGGTAGGATATGCCCAATGCCTCTGGGCGGGTTTCAAGTATCTCAATACTTCGCCCGTCGTTATGATCGGGACATTGCCCGTAAAGAATAGCAGTAGCCAATGACCTGTCACAGTATCGCGGAGCGCCTTCCTCTTTCAACCATGGTAGATTGTTTATAAAAGTTTGCTCCTCACTGCTCCAGAATTGTTCCACACAACGGGTAAGCAACTCGTTTCCGAATTTCACTATCTCATCGGCTTTTTCTGTTTGTCCGAATGTCTTGCACAAAGGCGCTAATGCGTGAATACATGCGGCTGAGGTGTATAAATTGAACGCACATTGTTTGTGTCGTTGTCGCCGGTAGGCATTATGGTCGATCCAAACCGAAGGCACACCCAAGTCTTCTACACGCAGCAGTCCGTTGTCATCGCGCTGGGTAGTCAGGTAATCGAAAAATTGAAGTAATCGCGGGAACGATTCCTGCAAAGCAAGCGTATCGCCGGTATACATATAATAATAATGGTTGTCAAAACAAAATCCCACGCCGTGGTCGAGGATAGGCCCCCATCCCGTGAGTTGCATTTGCCGTTCCATGATACGGGCTAAGCGGTCGAAGGCAGGCCATGTATCTAAAAAATAACCGTCGAGGGTAATGCCCTGACTGAAGGTTTTGATGAACCGGGCCGGTAACCGCACTTCGCCAAAAGCCTGATAGAGTGGATGCAATTGATGGCTTCCGTCGCCGCTGTACTGTTGTCGTTCGCGCGCCATCCCGTCAACGACGATCTCCTGCGCCGAATTGTACAACATATTGACCGAAGCATCCATCAGACGTTGTAATGCCGGTTCAGATACCTTGATGTGAGGCTTTACAGCAAAATCGTATTGCCTGCGACGCATACCGATATCACTTATTTTCACCTCTCCTGTATAGTTTCGGACATGAAGTTGCAACCAGCGAAACGATTCAAAGTCGAATGTCTCGAAGCGATTAACCCCTTCCTTGCATATAAATCGCGACCACGCATTAAAATGAGAATTGATGATGACATGGCCTCCGGGTTGATGTGCTTCATGCACTAATAACTCCACAACCGTACCTGCCGACGCTTCTATTGTGAAATAAGGCCAGCCGACCGACTGCTCGGTAAAATCGAAAGTGAGTGCCGCGGCATGTCCTTTGTTTTCGGGTATTATCCACGATCCGTGGTCCGTTTGTCGCACCGCGTTCATCCATTCCGCTTCGTAGGAATCTGGGGGCATCACGTCGAAATATTCTTCTGCCGGACGTATCCATTTCACCCAGGCTGATTCGACTAAACCGCGTACCTTGACATCGTTTTCACACATCATCGGGATGCTGCGTCNTCTGANTTCCGAGTTACGGGGGTCNCCCTGTATCTCCCATTGATATTCCGGAAACTGATTGCAGATAGAGGGTTTATCCGCCGGNGTATTGGATGACATGGCNGGTAACCAGTCGCTATCGACCTCAAAATCAACNGTATTCCATCCGTAAGGGTGNGCGCGGGCATCGAAATTTTCCTGCAGNGTGCGCAGAAACCACCTTTTATATTGGCCTTGCACCCAACTCTTGGCTAAATGACTCATCCAGCTCTTATCCGAAACAATTGGCAGCCCGTCAATATCTGCTTTAAAAAGAAATCCCGGTTTCCCTATCGCCCAGGTACCTTCCCCGATACCGTAATACAATACCTGACAGGCGATAACATTTTTCCCGGGCTTCAGGTAAGAGGCAATATCTATCGGATCGGCTTCCGGCCATCGTGGATCGGCAGGCGCAGGCCCCCATTGTACCCTTTGACCGTTGACATACAAAAGATAACGGCTGTCAGCCAGCGCCCAACCCTTCGCGTGAACCGGCTGTTTCTCTAAAACAAACTCCTTGCGAAACAGGACAAACGTGTTTTGTAAAACCCGCCTCGAAGGATACCAAATCCATTGAGCCGGCGAAAGATCAAGCGATTGGCTCTCCTCCCCGTAGCATAAACTACTGCCTATCATTAAAAAAGTAAGCAGAAATGATCTCACTACTGAATATCCCCTTCCCGATTTCGATTTGTTTTGCATGATAGTTGATTGAAAATTATTGCTGCAAAGGTAGTACAATTTCCCCGCACCTTGACTAATAACATGATTATTTATAAAAGATATTGTATCTTTGTACGTTTTTAAACACGTTTCGGAAAAAATCGCATCAGATTATTAACCATAAAAAAGAGAAAATATAAAATGAAGCCATTGAAAATCATTTGTATAGCGTCATTGATAGCCGGTGTACTCTGTTTGTATAGCCAATCTTCGTCTGCTACTATCCTTGTGACGGAAACACAGAAAGGGATACACCCCTTCGCCCTCACTTGCGAATACATCGAAAATCCATTGGGTATCGACATACCTGCACCCGTGCTGGGGTGGAAATTACAATCGACTGAACGCGCACAGATTCAAACAGCCTACGAGATCAGGGTCGCCACATCCGAAGCCGACCTGACGCAAGGGAAAAACTTGGTTTGGAAAAGCGGAAAGCAGATTTCTTCGCAAAATAATAATATTGTGTATGCCGGTAAAAAACTGAAACCTTTTACCCGCTATTATTGGAAAACGCTTGTGTATGACCGCGATGGCCAGCCTTCCGAATGGAGCGATATAGCCTGGTGGGAAACAGCCATGCTGACGCCTTCCGACTGGAAAGCGCAATGGATAGGCGACGGAAGCCAGTCGCCAACCAACGAACTCGACTTTTACAAAGACGAACCGGCGCCGATGTTTCGCAAAGCGTTCAACGTGAAGAAACCAGTAGAGGCGGCACGTCTTTATATCACGGGATTAGGCTATTATGAAGCCTATATCAATGGCGAAAAAGTCGGCGACCATGTACTTGATCCGGGTTGGACAAACTTCGGAAAGCAGACGCTTTACAGTGTTTACGATATGACCGGTATGCTATGCCAGGGTGATAATGTGATTGGAGCCATACTTGGTAACGGGTTCTATAATCCGCTCCCGATGAGGATTTTCCAACCGCTGCGCGAATATCTTTATATTGGTCGTCCCTGTCTCAGGGCGCAATTGCGGATAACGTACACAGACGGGTCGGTAGAAACAATCGTTACCGACAACACATGGAAAACTGCGCCGAGCGCTATCATGCGTAACAACGTCTACTTGGGTGAGCATTACGACGCCCGAATGGAAACACCCGGATGGTGTATCTCAACCTTTAGGGACAGTCCCTGGAAACAGGCTATATCAGTTGACGGGCCTTCGGGTCAACTCACTGCGCAAATACAACCGCCTGTCCGCATCACAAAAACCATTCATCCCGTGCGAATGACCGAAAGCCGTCCGGGCGTATTCGTGTTCGATATGGGACAAAACTTCGCCGGCGTAGCACGGTTAAGGGTACAAGGGCCTGCAGGTACAAAAATCACACTCCGTTATGGCGAAGATGTTTATTCCGACGGCAGTCTGAATGTGATGACTTCTGTCGCCGGTCAAGTAAAACGCGTGTGGAACGCGAATCGTGAAACGCCGGGGGCGCCACAAACGGCATGGCAGGAAGACAGTTATACCCTAAAAGGCGAAGGCGAAGAAATATGGTCGCCACGTTTCACCTTCCATGGATTTCGCTATGTGGAAATTACCGGTTGGCCGGGACGACCGGCCTTGGAAAATATAGAAGGACTGCGAATGAACGCCGACCTGCCCCGTACCGGACAATTTGAATGTTCCAACCCGATGCTCAACAAATTGAACACTGTCCTCGATTATACCTTCCTAAGCAATGTGTTTAGTGTACAATCCGACTGCCCTGCACGCGAAAAGTTCGGCTATGGCGGCGACATTGTGGGGGTCGCACGTACTTTTGGCTGGTTCTACGACATGCACAATTTCTATCGCAAGGTGATTCGCGACTTTGCCAACGACCAACGACCACTTGGCGGGATGACCGAAACAGCACCCTATAATGGCATTGACAGTGAGGGTCTTGGCGAGGGATCAGGACCTATCGGCTGGCAATTGGCATTTGCTTTCCTGCAAAAACAGTTGTATGAGTATTATGGCGATATACGCACCATCGAAAACTGTTATCCCGCTTTGCGTAAACAAGTGGAGTTCCTGCGCGCCAACGCCAAAGAACACATCATCGATCGTTGTATTAATGATCACGAAAGCCTCGAAGAGCGAATACCCGCCCTGTTTGCCACTGCACACTATTACCATCATGTGATATTGTTAGCCGAATTTGCGACGCTCACCGGTCGCTCCGCCGATGCCAAGATATACCAACAGTTGGCAACTGACATCAAGACCGCTTTTATGGGAAAATTTGTGACGTCCGGCGAAGTAGGGAACCGTACTCAGGCAACACAGGCATTTGCATTATATTATGATTTGCTGCACGACAGCGAAAAAGAGGCTGCTTTCGAGCGCCTGCTCAAGGCAATCGAACAACGTGACGGCCACATCGCAGCAGGTATTTTCGGAGTCCCGCTGATCTTGGAGATGCTAATAAAAAATAACCGCAACGACATCGCCTATGAGATGGTCAATAAAAAAACTTTCCCCGGATGGGGACACATGCTGCAATCGGGCGCCACAACCGTCTGGGAAACATGGAAATATTCGGATAACGTATATTCACACAACCACCCCATGTTTGGCAGCGTCGGCGAGTGGTTCTACCAGGCGTTGCTGGGCATTAATCCTGCAGCCCCCGGATTTAAACGCATCCTTATCAAACCCCAACCCGTCGGCGACCTTACCTGGACAAAAGGCAGCTTTGAATCCATACAGGGAACAATCGCCTCTTCATGGGAGATAGACAACGGAAAATTTTTGCTGGAGGTTACGGTTCCTGTAAATACTACTGCTGAAATATGGATCCTGTCCGATAAGGCCTCAACTATCACCGAAAGCGGAATCTCGGTAAAAGAGGCTAAAGGATTACAATGGATACGTAATGAAAATAATTATACTATCTTTGAGGCCGGATCAGGGAAATACAAATTTACGTCGGAAATTAAATAAAAAATATTAAACCATGAGAGAAATCTACTTTTTATTGTTAACAATCGCCTGTATAACTGGCTGTAGCCCGGTAAAGGAACCGGTTGATTATGTAAACAATCGTATCGGGAACATCAGCATCTTGCTGGTACCCACTTTCCCTACTACAAACCTGCCTAACAGCATGTTGCGTATGAATCCTTCCCACAATGAGTTTGTTACCGATCGTATGAGAGGCTTCCCGTTGAATATCCCTGCGCACAGGGGGAATGATGTACTGATGTTGATGCCTTTTGGCGGAGACAGAGAACCCGACCCGAATGTAAACTACCGTTATGATCATGAGATTACGAAACCTTACCGCTATTCGGTTTTCTTGGACGATCATGACGTTTTTGTCGATTTTGCGCCTGCCGCCAAATCAGCGATTTATTCGTTCACTTTTGAGGCAAAAGGACAACGTTATATCTTGTTGCGAACGGTAGCAAACGGCGAACTAAACATGGAAGGAAAGACAGTCAGCGGATTCGAAGATTTTGGTAATGCAAAACAGTATTTCTACTTGGAATTTGACGCATCACCCGTACAGACCGGCCAAAAAGAAGTCGGCAGACGTAATACCGCTGTTTATGCGCAATTCGATCCGGAGGTGAAAAATGTAAAAGCCCGCTACGGCATTTCATATATCAGCGTAGAGCAGGCCAAAAAGAATCTGGAAAAGGAAATAACGGACTTCGATGTGGAACGCATCGCTCGCAATGCACGCAACGAATGGAACAAAGTGTTAGGCAAAATCAAGGTGGAAGGTGGAACCGAAAATGAAAAGACCATTTTCTACACTGCGCTGTATCGTGCGCACGAACGGATGGTGAACCTGTCGGAAGACGGGAAATATTACAGCGGCTTCGACGGGCAGGTACATGACGACGGCGGTACACCCTTCTGGACAGACGACTGGGTATGGGACACCTACCATGCCCTGCACCCGCTGCAAACTATCCTCAACCCCAAAGCCCAGGAAGAGAAACTCGCCTCGTACATCCGCATGTACGAACAGTCGCCCGAACATTGGATGCCTACATTCCCCCGGGTTAACGGCGATATGCACGCCATGAACGGCAACCATGCCGCCGTGGTTTTTGCCGACGCCCTGAGTAAGAACTTGCAATTTGATGTGTCAAAGGCGTTTGAAGGCATGAAAAACACCGTGCTAAACGAAACGATGATACCCTGGAGACGGGCGCCTAAAACAGAACTCGATGATTTCTACCACGAAAACGGGTGGTTCCCTGCACTCTGGCCGGACGAACAGGAAACAATAGCAGAGGTACAATCGTTTGAAAAACGACAGGCTGTGGCAGTGACACAGGCCGCCTCCTACGACGACTGGTGCATTGCTCAGTTAGCCAAGTCGTTAGGCAAGACAGAGGATTATAATTTTTTCATGAAACGGTCGTACAATTATCGCAACCTGTTCAACAGGGAAACGGGGTTTTTCCACCCAAAAGACAAAGATGGAAGGTTTATCGAACCTTTCGACTATGCGCTTTCGGGAGGTATCGGTTCACGAGACTATTATGATGAAAACAATGCCTGGACCTATATCTGGGATGTACATCACCGTATCGCTGACTTGATCGATCTGTTCGGAGGTTCGCAACCCTTTATCGACCAGTTAGACCGTTTGTTTGCCACGGAGATTCCCCTGTCTAAATGGCAATATTTTGCCGTTCAACCCGATGGTACGGGCAACATCGGGCAATATGTTGCCGGTAACGAACCGAGTTTTCATATACCTTACCTTTATAATTACGCCGGCGAACCGTGGAAAACGCAAAAACGTATCCGTATGATCATGGAAAGCTGGTTTCGTAACGACCTGATGGGCATCCCCGGCGACGAAGACGGAGGCGGCATGTCGGCCTACTATGTGTTTTCTGCTATGGGTTTCTACCCGGTATCGGCAGGTATACCTGTCTATAACATCGGTAGTCCTATCTTCAGTCGGATAGCTATCCGGTTAGATAACGGAAATGTTTTTACAATTATAGCCCGAAATGCTTCGTCGAGTAATAAATATATCCAATCTGCCAAGCTAAACAGCCAACCTTGGTTAAAAACTTGGTTTACACACGATGATATTATCAATGGCGGCGTCTTGGAACTCGAAATGGGCGACAGACCGAACAAACAGTGGGGAACCGGAAAAGAGGCCGCACCACCGTCTGCAAATTAATATATCATCCATGATTATTATATAAAACCATGAGTCTCTTTGTAATATATGGAATCTTGCTGATATCCGTTGGAGCGTTCATGTCAGGCAGTTTTGCCATTCCGTTTGATAAGGTGAAGAAATGGGAGTGGGAAAATTACTGGCTGATATACAGTCTGTTTGCATATATCGTTGTCCCATTGTTTATCTGCTTTTTCTTTGTCCCTGATTTTTTAAGGGTACTGGGAGAAATGCCGAAAGACAAAGTAATTTTAGTTTTCCTGTTAGGCGTTATTTATGGCGCAGCGAACCTCACCTTTGGTCTGTCGTTGCGTTACTTGGGCATTGCTTTAGGTTATGCGCTTTCCTTAGGGTTAATGATGGCTATCGGAACCTTGACGCCTCCACTGATCGACGGCCGATTGGCAAAACTATTTGAAGGAAACGGCGGCATTATGTTACTTGCAGGAATAGTGGTTTCGTTAGTTGGCATCGGCATTTCGGGGTTTGCAGGTTTCCTGAAAAGCAAACAGGCAAGTTCAAAAGAAGGCATCAACAGAGAGTTCAATATAAGTAAAGGCCTGCTCGCGGCGCTTTTTGTCGGTATCACAGGGTCGTCTGCTGCCTTAGGAATAGAGCAGGGAAAAGCAATTGCAGATACCTGTCTGCATTTTGGCGTCAACCCGCTGTTTCAGGACAGCGTGGTGTTTTTTGTGCTTTACAGCGGTTCGTTTGTTACAACGCTTATCTGGTGCATCTACCTGTCTATCAAAAACAAAACCTATATCAATTTCGCAAGAAAATCAGGTAATTCGCTTGGGATAAATTACTTGTGTTGCGCGTTTGCCGGTTTTTTGTGGTATATTAATTATGTTTTTTTCGGGATGGGTAAATCTCAAATGGGGGAGTTTTCTTTTGTGGCATGGGGTATACTGATGACCTTGACGATAGTTTTTGCCACACTTTGGGGTCTTTATCGGGGCGAATGGAAGGGCGCGACTTCTAATATACGCAGATTGATGTTCGCCGGGTTAATTATTCTGGTGTTTGCATCATTCCTGATTGGCATCAGCAGTAGTATATAATTTATAATCTTTATTATTAAAAAATGAAAAAGAATCTGTTTTGTGTTTTGATGTGCGTACTCTTTCTGATGGTATCTTGCAGCAATGGCGTGCAATTGTATGTGTCGCCTTCAGGTAACGACACGAATATAGGGACAAGAGATAAACCGCTACAGACGCTTGAAGGTGCACGAAAGGCTGTACTTGAACAACGTACAACATATCCCGGAAAAAAAGTGACGGTTTATTTTAAAGAAGGCATATATCCGTTAGCGCAGTGTGTTAGACTTACGACCGATGATTCGGGAAGCGAACAAGCGCCGATTGTGTACAGGGCGATGAAAAGTGAAACACCTGTTTTCACAGGCAGCAAGGCCCTGATACAATGGACAAAACCTGAAGAAATGACTATGTTGGAAAGGCTTGCGCCACAAGTACGGGAAAAAATCTATGTATGTGATCTGGCTACAGCCGGTATTACCGGATTCGGCGATCCGACCGACGCCGGAAAAAGACCTGAATTGATCTGCAATGGCCGACTTCAAACGCTTGCGCGCTGGCCAAACAACGGGTTTATACAGGCTGGTAGTGCAAAAGGTGAGACCGAGTTGCCGAAAACGTATATCAATGTACATGGCACAAAAGAAGGAGTTTTCGAGTATGTAGATGACTATCAGGATCGATGGGTGCAGGAAGAAGACATCCGTTTGGGCGGCTATTGGTATTGGGATTGGAGCGACCAGTTTCAGAAGGTGTTGTCCTGGGACACAGGCACACGCACAGTCATTCTCCGCGAACCGTATCACGGATATGGCTATAAGGATAGCCTGCGCTATTTCGGGCTGAATCTGTTCTGCGAAATAGACCAACCGGGAGAATGGTATCTGCACCGTTCTACCGGAAAACTTTATTGGTATCCGCCGGAAGGCATCGATCCCGCAAAAGCGGAAGTCAGCCTGACTTGCTTCAGCGACCCGTATATGCTCGAACTGAAAGATTGCTCATACACAACGTTTGAAGGACTGACTTTTCGGGAGGGTCGCGGATCGGCTGTAAAGATAGAAGGGGGTACGAATAATTTGATTTCAGACTGCCGGATTGAGCGGTTCGGTCGGGATGCCATCCATATTACCGACGGCGCGTCTCATGGGGTCACCCGCTGCTATCTGTCAGACTTCGGCCATGGTGGATTTAAGATAAAAGGGGGTGACCGTAAAACGCTTACTCCATGCGAACATTTTGTGGAACATACCGTCGTGGAAAATTTCTCACTTTTTCAGCGCACCTACGAACCGGCCATTCATTTAGACGGCTGTGGCATCCGGATTGCCAATAACCTTTTTCGAAACTCTTCCTCGTCGGCCATGCGGTTAGAAGGAAACGATTTTATAATCGAGTACAATGAAGTAAGTCAGGTAGTCAACGAATCGGACGACCAGGGTGGTATCGACATTTTTTATAATCCCTCATACAGAGGGGTGGTAATACGCTACAACCACTGGTCGGACATAGCCGGCGGTACGCTGCATGGAGCGGCAGGCGTCCGGTTCGATGATATGATTTCCGGCATGTGGGTCTACGGCAATCTCTTCGAACGCTGTGGCGCCGGACATTTTGGGGGCGTGCAGATACATGGCGGAAAAGATAATCGCATCGAAAACAACGTCTTTTATGAATGTCCCTACGCCGTTACCTTCTCGCCATGGGGCGAAACACGATGGCTACAAGCATTAGAAAGCGAGGTTATACGGAAAAAGATCTATAGCGATGTAAATATAAACTCGGACATATACCGCCAAAAGTATCCCGAACTGCAAGATATCCGTCTTAATGCAGATGTGAACAGCGTTACCGATAACCTGATGATCTCCTGCAGTCAGATGTTTTACAATAAAAGGGACAACCAGATTGTTAGTAACAATACGGAACTGGAAGCCAACAACAAACCCATCGAAGCCTTTTGTACAAAAGAGGAACTTTCCAAATACGGACTGCAACCGATACCGGTTGAAAAAATCGGCCCCAAAGAGAACCGTTGGCTCACTAACACTCAATAAGATAATTCATAATTCATAATTCATAATTAAATTCCCCCCCTCCGCATGAAAAACTATGTTACCGGCATATTAGCCATTTTATTTTTCACGACTACTGCGATTGCCCAGCAGTCGTTACCCGAAGAGGTTGTATTTAAGATCAAACGCGAAGCATTTCAACAGTCGCAGATGGAATCCATTGTTTTTTTCCTGATAGACTATGCCGGGCCTCGCCTCGCCGCCTCTAAACTTGGTGAGCGGGCAGAGATTATAACCAAAGATAAGCTCTCCGAATTAGGATTTGCAAATGCACGTATCGAAAAAGCCGCCGATTTTCCTCGCGGCGGGTGGGATAACCTCAAAACGTATGCGGCCATGACAGCCCCTTACTATTGCAATTTTATGGCTACACCCAAAGCATGGTCGGGTAGTACCGGCGGATTAGTGAAGGGAACGGTGATTCTGTTGAATATACAAAGGACTGAAGATATCGAACAGTTTAAAGGCACGCTAAACAACAAGATTGTAATGATGCCCGATGCACAAAGATACGAGATGTTATTCACCCCTTTTGCTACTCGTATGGCCGATGATAGACTAAAACAATTAGCCATCGATCCCCGTCCGCAAGCTCCAACTGTACGATTGGGACAGATGCCAAATGTTTCGTCCGGATTACAACGGGATATACGTAACCTTTTGGCAGATGAAAAGCCTGCTGTTATCATCAGCGGAGGTGGTTCTTTCAATGTCCCTCGTTCCTTGAGTGTCGCATACAATAACGGCGATCCGGAACCCATAGCCGAATTAGTTCTCCCTGTAGAAGCCCATGGACGTATGTTGCGTTTGATTAATCGAAAAATTCCCGTATCAATGGAAGTCGAGATACTGAATGAGTTTTACGACAATCAGGTAATCAATAATGTGATTGCCGAAATTCCCGGAACCGACCCTAAACTGAAAGACGAGATCGTACTGATTGGCGGACACTTGGATTCCTGGCACGGAGGAACCGGCGCTGCCGATAACGCATCCGGTTGCGCAGTGATGATAGAGGCGTTGCGTATTATCAAAGAGACAGGCGTCAAACCACGTCGTACCATCCGTATCGCACTGTGGGGCGGTGAAGAACAGGGATTGATCGGTTCCCGAAAGTACATGGAAGAAAACCTCTACAATGTAGAAGAGAATAAACCCAGAAAAGGATATGACCGGTTTGCCTTATACCTCAATATGGATAACGGTTCAGGTAAATTCAGAGGTATATACTTGGAAGAGAACGATATGGCTTTCCCATTCTTCAAACAATGGATCAAGGTACTGGAAACCATGGATTTTGGCGTCCTGTCGCCACGTAAGACAGGAGGCACAGACCATCTTTCGTTCGATCGTATCGGATTACCGGCTTTTCAGTTTATTCAGGATAATCTGGAGTATGGCCGCGGTTATCACACCCCGATGGATACTTACGAGCGCCTGATTATAACTGACTTGCAGTATAACGCCGCCATAATCGCCTGCCTGGCGTTGTCAGCAGCCATGGATAATGGCAAAATCCCACCCAAGCCGCTGCCTGCAAACTTTTCCTTGCAGCAACAAAGACGGTCGAACTGAAACCGAAATCATGGAAATCCGGTAAATATCAGGTAACTACTCCCCAATAATCTTAATGAGTACGCGTTTACGTCGCATACCATCGAATTCTCCATAGAATATCTGCTCCCATGTGCCAAAATCTAACTTTCCATTGGTGACTGCAACGACTACTTCACGCCCCATAAGCGTTCGTTTGATATGCGCATCCGCATTATCTTCAAAACCATTATGCTGATACTGACTGTAGGGTTTTTCGGGCGCTAATTTTTCTAACCAGACCTCAAAGTCATGATGTAACCCGCTTTCGTCATCATTAATAAAAACACTCGATGTGATGTGCATGGCATTACAGAGCAACAACCCCTCTTTAATGCCACTTTCACGAAGGCATTGCATTACTTCCGGCGTAATGTTGATCAATTGCCTTCGTCGTGCTGTCTCAAACAATAATTCTTTTCTGTATGACTTCATAATATTTGAATAATTGAATAATCATTATTCACTAATCATTAATCGGCTTTTCTCGCCTAAATAGCCTCCATGGTGTCGCTTAGCATAATCATCATTAGTAAAACCTATCTTCTTCATGACACTAACAACAAGTAAATCACCTATTACCGTCATTACAGTCGTTGAAGTGGTCGGTGTTAAGCCAAGCGGACAAACCTCTTTCGGCGCTCCGGTCAACAAACAGGCATCGGCCGCTACGGCTAAAGGACTATCCGGATTGGAGGTAATCAGGATATACTTCGCATCCGACACAAGTCCTTTGGATAAGCTGACTAACTCTTCCAACTCGCGTGTCTTGCCGGAATTAGAGATAAGCAGCATCAGGTCATGTGGACGCATGATCCCTAAATCGCCATGCTGCGCTTCGCTTGGATGAAGGAAAAAAGCGGGCGTACCGGTCGAACTGAATGTCGTTGCAATATTCATTGCAATCAAGCCGGCTTTTCCCATACCGCTGGTAATTAATGTTCCTCCCTGCTTGTGAATATGGTCATATATCAAATTCACCGCAGTTTCATACGATTTCGTTACAGGGATGCTATGAACTGCATTCGCTTCCCGCTCAATGATAGTTTTTATGTCCTTATCAATCATATTCACATTCTTTTCGACGGCAAATATATGCAAAAAAACTCATTATTCAAAAAACAACTACGAAGCTCGAAGGCCGAATTGACGATCAAAACATATTGAACAAAAACGCGATTTTTGTATATTATTTGATTTTACATCGTATCTTTGCAACCGAAAATAATTTTTTTGAAAAAAAACTTCTATGATGATACAATGCAAAAAAATAAAAAACTATCTTTCACTTTGTTTCATTAGTTTGATAATCAGTGGATGTGAACAATTCGACACGTTTACCGCAGCGGGTGTTGTAGCTGGGGCGGCAGGGCAAACCTTGTATCTCGAACATACAGGACTACCCACAATAACCATCCTTGATTCTATCAAACTGAAAGCCGACTGCAAGTTTTCTTTCAAACAACCACGACCGGAATATCCGGATTTCTACCGTTTGAGATTTAATAATCAAACGATTCATTTTTCAGTCGATTCGACCGAAACCATCACTTTCACAGCCGACGCACATAGTTTTGCCACTTCCTATACGGTCGAAGGGTCGGAAAACTGTATGGCTATCAAAGAAATAACACTTGCACAATTAGAAGCTGATCAGGAAATTCGAAAACTGCGCGACATTTATGGCATGAATTTAATCCCTGATTCCACTTATCAGGAAAGCATCCTGAAGGCTGAAGCGACCTATAAGGAGATTGCTAAGAAATATATCTTTGGCGCTCCCAAGTCGCCTGTCGCTTATTTTGCGCTTTTTCAGAAAATTGACGGTCTCTGGTTCTTTGATTTATACGACCGTACCGATTCGAAAGCGTTTGGCGCCGTAGCGACTAGCTTCAAAACCTATTATCCGGAAAGTCCGCGCACTAAAAATTTAGAATCATTGGCGCTTCAATCGCTCAAAGTGACACGCGGCGAACGACAAAGAATGCTCAATCTCCCTGACGTCGTAGAAGTGAATTATATTGACATAGAACTGCCGGATATAAATGAGAAAAACATCAAATTAAGCGATATTGCCAAAGAGAAAGTCGTATTAGTGGTCTTCACTTTATTTCAGTCGGAATGGTCAACGAGATTCATCTCTGATCTGACCGGTCTATATCGTAAATACAAAGAAAAAGGGTTCGAAATCTTTTTGATTTCATTGGACAGTGATGTTCATTTCTGGAAAAATGCCACTTACAACGTGCCCTGGACTAATGTACACGATCCTCAATCCATCTATTCATCCATAGCAGCCACCTATAATGTGCGCCAACTTCCGGCGCTATTTCTCATTAATAAAAAAGGAGAATTAGTGAAAAGGATTGAAACGGTTGAGACCATAGAAAGCGATATACAATCCTCTTTGTAAAAAAATGTTGTAAAGCATATATTTAAATTTGCATTATCAAAAAAAAGGCGCTATCTTTGTGCGCAAATTAGGAGATTTTGGAGTTCCGGCTATTAATAATTGGCCGGGATTCTTTTTTTATTCAAACAAACTTTAAATATTAAACTATGCCTGTTACCTATATGACAGAAGAAGGCTATAACAAGATTTTAGCCGAAATTAATTACTTGGAATCCGTAAAACGCATTGAAATATCAGCGCAGATAGCCGATGCGAGAGACAAAGGCGACTTGTCTGAAAATGCGGAATACGATGCGGCACGGGAAGCACAGGGGCTTCTCGAAGCAAAGATTATACACCTGAAAACTGCAATTTCCAATGCCCGTCTTATTGACGGCTCACAACTCAAAACGGATGTTGTACAGATCATGAACAAGGTACAATTGAAAAACACAAAGACAAAAGCGATCATGTCCTATATGATCGTCTCCGACACCGAAGCTAACCTGAAGCAAAATAAAATTGCAGTCAGCACTCCCATCGCACGCGGACTTATGGGTAAAAAAATCGGTGATATTGTCGATATAAAAGTACCTTCCGGCATCCTAAGCCTCGAAATACTCGATATCTCTTTGGGGTAAACTCATTTGTTCATTATTCATTGTTCATTAATCATTATAAAAATGTCCACCCTATTCGGCAAAATAGTAGCAGGTGAAATTCCTAGCTATAAAATCGCAGAAAATGAGGAGTTTTACTCATTTTTAGACATCAATCCCCTCACAAAGGGTCATACGCTGGTGATACCAAAAACGGAAATAGATTATATCTTCGACATCGACGATGAGACGTTAGGTCGGATGATGATCTTTGCAAAAAAAATTGCGCAAGCGCTGAAAATAACCATCCCCTGCACGCGTATTGGTGTGGCGGTGGTAGGACTTCAAGTCCCGCATGCGCATATCCATCTGATTCCTATCATGAAAGAATCGGACATGCTTTTTAGCAAACAAAAACTTAAATTGACGTCGGATGAGTTGAAAACTATCGCAGAAAACGTGAGACGAAATTTATAACCGGAATACTTACCCCGATTGTTGGCAGGTACAAAGCCATCTAACCCTTATTTACTTAAAAAATGCTAAATTTACTCATTTTGATAATAATAAAATGAATAATACGTTGTCAAATCAATGTATATTCGTAAATTTGCGGCCAAATTATAAGAACGTATGAAACAATTTAAGTTAGCTAATAACGTGCTCGGTGGCGTTGTCTTTGCAATTGCAGCTACCGTTTATTTAATGACAATCGAGCCGACGGCCAGTTTCTGGGACTGTGGTGAGTTCATCACATCTTCGTACAAACTTCAGGTAGGCCATCCACCCGGCGCTCCGCTATTCATGCTGGTGGCAAATCTTTTCACGCAATTATCGACTGCCTCTAACGTTGCAAAAATGGTCAACTCCATGTCGGCGATTTTCAGCGCCCTGACAATTTTATTCCTATTCTGGACAATCACCCATCTTGCGCGCAAATTGCTTGTCAAGAGCAAAGAAACAATAACTTTATCACAAACCATACTCATTCTCGGATGTGGATTGGTAGGTTCGCTTGCCTATACCTTCAGCGACACGTTCTGGTTCAGCGCGGTGGAAGGTGAAGTATATGCCACCTCCTCCCTGTTTACAGCCGTTGTTTTTTGGCTCATCCTTAAATGGGAAGACAATGCAGACGCCCCCCATGCCGACCGCTGGATCATCCTCATCGCCTATCTCATGGGGTTAAGCATTGGCGTTCACTTACTTAACCTGCTTTGTATCCCGGCAATTGTGCTCGTTTACTATTATAAAAAATACGAAAACCCGACCCTGAAAGGCATGATTTATGCACTTCTTATCTCCTTTGCTATGATCTTAATCATCCTGATCGGAATCGTTCAGGGCCTTGTTGAGGTAGCCGGATTGTTCGAACTCTTTTTTGTCAATTTGTTGAAAATGCCATATAATACGGGCGTATTTGTTTATGTCATTACCATAGCCGGCGTACTGATTTGGGCTATATGGGAAACTATGCAGACGAATGTCAACAAAATACGCATGAAAATAGCGTTTATTATCGCTATCATCCTTTCCGGTATTCCCTTTATAGGTGACGGATATTTTATCGGGTTCGTTATCATTAGTGCGCTGACTATTTTCATGTTCAGCTACAAACGAATCAATATAAAGGTGTTAAATACAATCTTGATATCATTGACGGTGATTGTAATCGGATATTCTTCCTTTGCGCTGATATTGATTCGCGCCACTGCCGATACACCTATGAATCAGAATAATCCGCGCGATATCTTCGCACTTCGTATCTATCTTGCCCGTGAACAGTACGGTGAAACACCTCTGCTCTATGGACGTACTTATGTCTCTGAAGTGAAATATGAATCCAAAGGGGGTTATTTTGCCCCTGTCGTGAAAAAAGGATCGCCGGTCTGGGCGCGTGTCATCAAGGATGATCCGAATGAACCCGACCAATACATGAAAATTTCCGACAATGAAAAATATGTATATGTCGAAGAAACATGTATGCTCTTCCCACGTATGTACAGCACAAGAGACAATCCCCCCCATATAGATTTTTACAAGGAATGGGGACAGGTGAAAGGTACGCCGGCTACCTTCTCAGTTGGCCAGCAAACAAAGACAGTCATGCGACCTACTTTTAAAGAGAACCTGCGTTTTTTCTTTACCTATCAGCTCAATTATATGTACTGGCGCTATTTTATGTGGAATTTTTCGGGTCGTCAGAATGATTTTCAAAGCTATGGGAATATTATTCACGGGAACTGGATCACAGGCATCAAATTCATTGACGAAATACGGGTCGGTCCTCAAGACAATATGCCATTTGATATTGCGAATAACAAAGGTCATAATGTTTTTTATATGTTTCCGCTCCTGCTGGGTGTTATCGGTATTCTCTATCAGGTACTAAAAAAAGGAGATGAAGGCATTCAAAGTTTCTGGATTACGTTTTCCCTGTTTTTTATGACCGGGATCGCCATCGTCATCTACCTCAATCAGGAGCCTTATCAGCCGCGTGAACGTGATTATGCCTACGCCGGCTCGTTTTATGCTTTCTGTATTTGGATTGGCCTTGGCGTCGCCGGGATGGCCAAATTGCTTGAAAAAGCAAATTTGCCCGCTATGACTGCAAGCGCCTTAGCATCACTTGTTTGCCTTTTAGTACCGTTACAAATGGTTTCACAAACATGGGACGACCATGATCGCTCCGGACGTTATTTGGCACGCGATTTCGGACATAATTACCTCCAATCATGCGAACCGAATGCAGTTCTCTTTACGCATGGCGATAACGATACCTTCCCTTTATGGTATGCCCAGGAAGTGGAAGGTATACGTACGGATGTACGGGTTTGTAACACAAGCTACCTGCAAACTGATTGGTACATTGACCAAATGAAACGTCAGGCATACAATTCCGACCCGTTGCCTATCTCTTGGACTAAAAAAGACTATGCGTATGGTAAACGAAGCGTGTTTTATATAGAACCAAGGACAGACCAACCACTACCTGTGGGTGGAACGCTTAGCTTTTTAAAAAGTGATGATCCGAGAAATAGACATCCCAATAACAACGCTAATTATCTGCCTGCTACCAATCTGTTTTTGAAGGTTGATTCGGCCATGGTTGTGGCCAATCGCACCCTTAATCCTGAATTCGAACCGTATATTGTCGATACGATGCATTTCAATTTGGATGATAAAAAAAGTATCACAATTGTGGATGTCATGACATTGGACATGCTCAATACAAACAAATGGGAACGTCCTATCTACAATGCCATCACAGCTCCCGTCAGCACCTTTTTAACCAACTATACTCAAAAGACAGGATTGGCATATCAGTTAGTCCCTGTGAATACAGCAGAAACAAACATGGCAGTTAATACACAAAAAATGTATGACAATGTGATGCATAAATTCAAATGGGGAGGCCTGGACAAACCCGGTCTTTATTTAGATGAAACAGCGATGAGAATGTGTAAATCGCAACGCAATATTATCTTTGCAGAACTTGCAGACATGCTTAGGCAAGAAAATAAAATAGATAGCGCAATCAAAGTACTCGACAAATGTGTAGAAGTAATACCCGAAACAAATGTTCCATACGACGATACGGCTCAATATATGGCAATCCTTTATTTCCAATTGGGAGAAAAGGAAAAAGGAAAGAAAATAGCAACAAGCATATTCGATTATTTTATCTCGAACATTGACTGGATGTTGCGCCTGAGACCTTCACAAAGGGAAACGATTATACCCTTATTGAATAGAAATTTACAAGGGTATGAGTTAGTTTTAAGATACAGCTTAAATGCCGACGAAGAATTTGCAAAACCCTATTATGATCTATTGTCCCATTATCTTGAACAATATAAAAATGCTTTTCCGAGAGAAAAATGAAAATGAACTATGATAATTGAACAGCCGCCCCGGATTTACCGCTGGTTTTTTCCGGGGGCTCTTTGGCGAATACCTGCCCCAAAAGGGAAGCCTCAAAACGTTTACCTTACATTCGATGACGGGCCAATCCCCGAAATGACGCCATGGATTCTCAAAACGCTTGATAATTACAATATTAAAGCTACTTTCTTTTGTGTCGGCGAAAACGTTCGACAATATCCTGCACTGTATAACACGTTGATAGAGAAAGGTCACCGCGTTGGCAATCATACATTTAACCATCTGCAAGGGGTTAGATGCCGGTCGAAAAACTATATCCGGAATATTGCAGAAGCAACGAAATATATTGATAGCGACCTGTTTCGTCCGCCGCATGGACACATGCGTTTTCACCAATTTTTTCGCTTGCGGAGATTATTTCGCATTGTCATGTGGGACGTAGTGACCCGCGATTACAGTCCCCACATGACCGCAAAAGGAGTGCTTAATAACATAAAAAGGTATACACGGGACGGTTCGATCATCGTATTCCATGATTCGCTCAAAGCAAAAGGACGCATTGAAGAAGCGCTACCGAAAGCAATCGAATGGCTTCTGAAGGAAGGCTTCCAATTCCGCATTTTTGATTAACCCGCAACTAAATATATGCTATGTATCAATCTTACTATCTCGCCATTGTGAGGAACGATAGTTTTACCCAACTGCAAGCTGCACCTTAAAAACCAATTCCATCCATACCCAATAACGCAATGCCTTACCAACCAGCATAGATACAGACACTATCCAAACATTGGCACGCATAAAACCAAGCGCTACGGCAATCAAATCGCCCACACCGGGTAAAAAAGCAAAGAAAGCAATCCAGGAACCTTTCTTTTGAATCCGCGCCTGAAACCGCTCTAATTTGCTGATATTTATTCGAAGGTATTTTTTTATCCATTCTATCTTGCCGATCTTACCCAACCAATAGCAGGTCATCCCGCCCAAAAAATTTCCAAAAGTAGCAGCTATCATGCAAGGCCAATAGTCTGCTCCGCCTAACAAAACACCGGTAAGAACTATTTCCGAACTGAACGGTAAAATAGTTGCAGCAAGAAAAGCTGCAATAAAAACGCCAATATAACCATATTCGATTAGTAACTCCATATCCTGATAATGAAAGAAACTGCTGTTAACGCAAGGATAAAATAATATAACATAAACCGGAAACGATAACCCATATTCTCAAAGAAATAGGCTATCAATACGGACACCGGAAGAAAGAATATAGCCAAAAACGAATCCGTATCTCCGCCGTATAAACAGATAAGAACCAATGACCATACCGACATATTCAGCAAAAACGATAGCATCTGCCGTACACGCACCCGGTTATTGATCGCATCCCTTTTAATATGAAAAAAAGCAACGATCATCAACAATACAATCCCAATAAAACCAAGCTGATAATACCGGAAGGACAAAAAGATAGAAAGAAAATTGAAATCAGTCAGCGAAGAAAAAAGCGCAGAGAACATCGAGAAATCATTCGTCCATACACACCAAGCCAACACAAACCAATAGATCGTCAACATGCCAATCAATGAAGCCAGAAAATTACGATAACTCAATGAAAGAAACTGATATATCCCTAACCATACCAAAGGCATAAACCACAGCGTCTGAGGCAAAAATAAACCGGATATACCTATCAAAACACCTGTATTAAACAATTTCCCGGTAGCCTCCGGCAATTGGTAAGCATTAAATAATTCATATATCATAAATACAAGACACAACAAAACAATCATCGATTCTTTGAATGGCAACATTCCGACATTCGTACTTGTCAATAGAACAAATATGATGAATACTAACCGCGTCCTTTCACGGATAAGCATTTCAATATCGCTGATACGTTGTATGACATAGGCAATCAGAATCATGAACAATATCCCGCATGAATAGGCAATAGCCTTGTTTGTCATCAACATACACAATTTCTTCCACAAAGGTAAAATCGTATCATTTGCCGTCAACGGAAAACCCGATGATTCAATATAACAGGCAATCCAACACAGTAAACTAATTGAAAATGTGACTAACATCACCGGCCAATCCGAAAATGTCCTTTTCCGTTTATCTATTCGGAGATTATACCTCATAAAATATTACAATTATGCTTGTGGAAAATACGCCCCCATCACTATTGATGTGTCAATGATGATTTTTTCATTGTTGACATGACTAATACAATTAAATATCAAATCCTATATCCCTGCGAAAATATTTTTTCTCGAAGTCGATACCTTCCGCTCCTGTAAACGCTTTTTTTAATGCATCTACCTTTGTTTCACCATATGAACTGACCGCTAAAACACGCCCTCCTGCCGTTACGGTCCATCCTTCACCGGAGACCTTACCCGTTTCCCCCAACTCGCCCGGCTTCCCCGGTAAAACCGCTGTGCCTGCATGAAATACAACTAATTCCGGAGACAAACCTTCAAGTCCGCTGATCACTTTCCCTTTCCCGTAAGCTTCGGGATAACCACCGCTTACAAGCATCACTGTCACAGCAGTACGCGGGTCGATTTCCAATTGTCTGTCGGCCAAATTCCCCTGTGCAACCCCCTCAAGCAACTCAATCAAATCGCTTTGAATACGCAACATTACTACCTCAGTCTCCGGATCGCCTAACCGGCAATTATATTCGATAACCATCGGATCGCCTCCAATATTGATGAGACCGAAGAAGATAAATCCCTTATAAACAATCCCTTCTTCTATTAACCCATCGATTGTAGGACGAATCACACGCTCTTCGACTTTCTGCATAAAGGCTTCATCTGCAAAAGGTACAGGCGAAATAGCGCCCATACCCCCGGTGTTCAAGCCCGTATTACCTTCGCCAATCCGCTTATAGTCTTTGGCTTCAGGCAATATTTTATAGTTGACTCCATCTGTTATTACAAACACGGAACATTCGATTCCATCCAAAAATTCCTCTATGACGACAGTCCGGCTTGCCTCACCGAACATCCCCTGAAACATGCTGTTCAATTCGTTAATAGCTTCGTCATATGAATCAAGGATAAGAACTCCCTTCCCTCCGGCAAGCCCATCGGCTTTAAGAACATACGGCGCTTTTAATGTAGATAGAAAAACGGCGCCTTCGTCGATTTGTCCGGCAGTGAAACTTCGATACCGCGCTGTTGGAATATGATGGCGCATCATAAAATCTTTTGCGAAGGCCTTACTACCCTCTAACCGTGCGCCGGAACGACCGGGACCTATCACCGACACCGATCGGAGTTGCGGATCTGAAATAAAAAAATCAGCAATACCATTTACCAAAGGGTCTTCGGGCCCAACAACCACCATATTTATCTCATTTCTCAGCACAAAATCCTTGATTTTAGTAAAATCATTTACCCTAATATCAACATTTGTCCCTATGGTAGCTGTTCCGGGATTACCCGGTGCAATAAAAAGTTTAATAACCTTTGGGCTTTGTACTATTTTCCATGCCAGCGCATGTTCGCGCCCCCCCGAACCCAATATTAATATATTCATTTTTTTCTGTTCTTAGTAATTAATTTATTTTCAGCAATCCTTTTGTTATTAACGCTATAAGAACCTCGTCTTACACGAGATTTTGAATCATTTTCGCGCGGATTTGTATTCCGTGCGCCCCGCTCGCGCAGATTTGTATTCCGTGCGCCCCGTTCACGCGGATACGACGAACGCTCGCGCGGATTTGTATTCAGTGAGTCCCGTTCACCATCCTCCATCCACCTTTTTCGCTTCCCATCAAACAATTCATAACAGCGATACTCACATTCCAAGTCGCCGTTCATCAGTTTCATCCGCTGTTTGGGACGCAAACCGATATTCTCGAAACATTCGTCTTTATTACTGATGATCCAAGCATTATATCCCGAAAAAACATGCTTCAGGCGTTCGCCGATCATGGTATACAATTCGTACAAGTCATTAACGGAAATCCGCTCTCCATATGGAGGATTCGTAACAAGTATGCCCGGTTTAGGCGCTTCGGTATATTGCTGAAACGGAAGGATTTTTAAATCGATATACTTCGTGAGACTTGTATTTCGTACATTTTTCAGGGCTTTCCCGATTGCTTCGGGAGAAATATCAGAACCGTAACACTTAAATTCAAATGTCCGCTCCGCCGAATCATCACTGCAAATCATATCAAACAAGTCACTGTCAAAATCAGGCCACCGCTCGAAGGCAAATTCTTTACGGAAAACACCAGGAGCTATATTCATCGCAATCATAGCCCCCTCGATAAGCAATGTACCCGAACCACACATCGGATCGATAAAATTTGATTCGCCATGCCAACCGGTTTTCAGAATCATTCCGGCGGCAAGTACTTCATTGAGTGGCGCAGCCACCTGACTTATGCGATACCCCCGCTTATGAAGGCTCTCCCCCGAACTGTCAAGCGAAACTGTGCAATCGTTGTGTGAGATATGGACATGGATATAAAAATCCGGATTATTGATCCGTACCGAAGGACGATCTTCATATTTTTCGTGAAAATAATCGGCAATCGCATCTTTGGTACGGTAGGCGACAAACTTGGAATGGGTAAAACTTTCCGAATTAACGACTGCATCGACCGCAAACGTCTGTCTATGTGAAAAGTACATGTCCCACTCAATACTTTTTACACCCTGATAAACCTGATCTGCATGACTTGCTTTAAATTCTGCTAACGGCATTAAAACCCGCAAAGCTGTACGGCAATGGAAATTAGCTTTATAAAGCATCGCTTTATCGCCTGAAAAAGACACCATACGCCTACCGCGTATCACCTCTTTCGCACCAATAGCCACAAGTTCATCCGCCAAAACATCCTCTAACCCGTAGAGTGTTTTAGCAATCATCTTAAAGTCTGCACCTCCCATTTTCCCTTCTTCACCGGTGTCGCCAGCTTCCCCGATTTCAAAGGTTTCTTCCTCAGCTTTCATTAATAATTCAATACAACTCGGAATATCATTGTTCCGGGACGGTTACTTGTGAAAAAATCACTGTAATTGACATAGAAAGTAATCCTGCCGGGGGCAAAATCATAAGCAACGGTTTCCGTCCAAAGAAAATTCGTATTGCCACTGCCCGCTTCACCTAACGGAACCGTAAACGGAAGAGGCGTCTGTACTTCCCGGTTGTCGATAGTCTGAAATAGATAACAAAAAACAGTCCCATCTTCATAAATATCATTAGTAAGCTCCGAAATAGTAATACTTGCCCTGTAATAGGAATTGAGTTGGTCGACTCCATTCACTAACTGCCAATTACTTGAATTAATCGTATAGACTCCTACATACCAATAAGTTTCAACGCCATCTTTCCCGTCCTTACCATCTCTGCCGGGTCTTCCTTCCAATCCATCTCTGCCAGCTGGTCCCTCGCAGGAAGCAAAAAGCCATACAGCCGCCGATAATAATAAAAAAAATTTCTTCATTTCCTTTTGTTTTATTTGTGCGCACAAAGATAACACTTTTTGTTCTTATTATCCAATTTTTTAACAGGCTGAAAAATATTATTTAAAAAATGTCCGATTCTTATTTTTTTGTAGTAAATTTGCGGTTTCTAATTTCCTTTTAACAATAATAACTACTAAATATTTGATAATTATGTGGTTAATTCATTCTTCTATCGGAAAGAAATTGGTAATGAGTATCTCAGGCATTATACTGCTGCTATTCTTACTGTTTCACTTGTCTATGAATGTAGCGGCAGTTTTTTCGACTGAAGCCTACAATGCAATCTGTGCGCTGTTAGGCGCTAACTGGTATGCTGTCGCTGCAACAGTTGTACTGGCAGGCATTATTTGCCTCCATTTCTTTTATGCAATCATGATTACGCTACAAAACCGGAAAGCGCGCGGAAACGACCGCTATGCAGTTGGCAAGCGCCCGAAAGGAGTTAGCTGGGCCTCACAAAACATGCTTGTTATCGGACTTGTCATCATCGGGTTTTTGACGCTACATTTCAGTCAGTTCTGGTATAAGATGATGTTTGCGGAGTTGTTGGGGCATCATGAAGTAACCCTTTGCAATGGAGCTGTCATTAGTCCACAGGATGGAGCAGCTTTTATCAACTACTATTTCAGTCACTTATGGGTAGTTGTCGCTTACCTTATTTGGTATGCAGCGCTTTGGTTTCACCTGACACACGGCATCCGGAGCGCCTTTCAGACGCTCGGCTGGAATAACAACATCTGGCTGAAACGCTGGCAATTGATAAGTAACATCATTGCTACACTCATTTTCCTTGGCTTTGCTTTTGTAACGCTGTTCTTTTATTTAAAAAGTCCATGCTGCGGAAGCGATTTTTTTTAATAACGTAATCATTCAGGATATGACAGTCATAAATTCAAAAATACCCAAAGGCCCGTTAGCCGAGAAGTGGACAAACTACAAAGCCCATCAGAGACTTGTCAACCCCTCCAACAAACGTCGCTTGGATGTGATCATTGTAGGGACGGGACTTGCCGGCGCCTCGGCAGCCGCATCATTGGCCGAAATGGGGTTCAATGTGCTTTCTTTCTGTATGCAGGATTCGCCCCGTCGTGCACACTCTATCTCTGCACAGGGAGGCATCAATGCAGCCAAAAATTATCGGAACGACGGCGATTCGGTCTACCGTTTGTTCTATGATACGATCAAGGGCGGCGACTACCGCTCACGCGAAGCGAATGTGTACCGTTTAGCCGAGGTATCTAATGCTATCATCGACCAATGTGTAGCGCAAGGCGTACCGTTTGCACGCGAATACGGCGGATTATTAGACAACCGTTCGTTTGGCGGCGCACAGGTATCACGCACATTTTATGCCCGCGGGCAAACAGGTCAACAGTTGCTGTTAGGCGCCTACTCAGCGCTGAGCCGACAAATCGGTCTGGGGAAAGTAAAAATGTACACCCGCCACGAAATGCTTGATGTAGTGCTCGTCGACGGTCGCGCACGCGGTATCATCGCACGTAACTTAGTGACAGGCAAATTAGAACGTTTTGCAGCACACGCAGTCGTCATTGCAACGGGTGGTTATGCAAATGTGTTCTTCCTTTCTACCAATGCCATGACGTCAAACGGTTCGGCGATATGGCAGTGTTACCGCAAAGGAGCGCTCTTTGCGAACCCCTGTATGGCACAAATCCACCCTACCTGTATTCCTGTACATGGCGATTTTCAAAGCAAATTGACGCTAATGTCCGAATCGCTTCGTAATGATGGACGTATATGGGTGCCAAAGAAAAAAGAAGATGCGGAAGCTATCCGGGCAGGCCTCCTGAAACCAAACCAAATCAGGGAAGCAGACCGTGATTATTTTTTAGAACGTCGGTATCCGGCTTTCGGCAACCTTGTCCCGCGCGACGTGGCTTCGCGCGCCGCAAAAGAACGGTGTGATGCAGGCTTTGGCGTAGGCGCCGGACAGGCCGTATTCTTAGACTTCGCCGACGCCATCAACCGGCTTGGCAAACATGTGATAGAAGAGCGGTATGGCAATCTTTTTCAGATGTATGAAAAAATTGAGGACGACAACCCGTATCAAACGCCTATGATGATATTCCCCGCATTACATTATACGATGGGCGGTTTGTGGGTCGACTACGAACTGATGACTTCCATCGAGGGGCTGTTCGCCATCGGCGAAGCAAATTTTTCCGACCATGGCGCTAATCGCCTCGGCGCCTCAGCATTGATGCAAGGGTTAGCCGACGGCTATTTTGTGCTTCCCTATACTATTCAAAACTACTTGGCCGATCAGATACAGGTTCCTCATTTCGACACGAACATTCCCGAATTTGAGGAGGCCGAAAATCAAATCAGGGTACGCATCAATCAATTGATAGATATCAATGGAAAACGGTCGGTCGACAGCCTCCATAAAGCATTGGGACATATCATGTGGGATCATACGGGAATGGCACGCGATGCAAAAGGCCTAAGAGAAGCTATGGACATGCTGAAAGACTTGAAGAAACAATTCCTGAGCGATGTGAGGATACCGGGGAAGGCAGAAGATTTAAATGTCGAACTCGAAAAAGCGCTCCGACTTGCCGATTTCATCGATATAGGTCTGTTAATGGCGCACGATTCGTTAGACCGCGAAGAATCGTGCGGCGGTCATTTTCGCGTAGAACATCAGACCGAAGAAGGCGAAGCGCTTCGTCATGACGAAAAATTTGCTTATGTCTCCTGCTGGCAATATGAAGGGGAACACAAAGATCCCGTCATGTTAAAAGAACCGCTTGACTACCAATATATTGTTCGCGAACAAAGAAACTATAAGAGTTAAGAGTAAAACTTCAATTCCTAATTCGTAATTCGTAATTAAATAATCCATGGATAAAAATATAGATTTAACACTTAAAGTGTGGCGTCAAAAAGGGCCCAAAGAAAAAGGAGTCTTCGAGACCTATTCGTTGAAAGGCATCTCTCAGGCAAGCTCGTTCCTCGAAATGTTGGACATACTGAATGAACAATTAATAAACGAAGGCAAAGAGCCCGTCTTCTTCGACCACGATTGCCGCGAAGGTATCTGCGGGATGTGTTCGCTATATATCAACGGGCAACCGCACGGGCCTGACACGGAAACGACGACGTGTCAGCTTCATGTACGCAAGTTCAAAGACGGCGAGACCATCACGATTGAGCCTTGGCGTTCCGCCGGATTTCCCATTATCCGCGACCTGGCAGTTGACCGCCAGGCGTATGACAAGATCATGCAAGCCGGCGGATTCGTTTCCGTCAATACGGGCGGCGTTCCCGACGCCAATGCGATTCCTATCCCGAAAGAAGACGCCGACCTCGCCATGGATGCAGCATCATGCATCGGCTGTGGCGCCTGCGCCGCAGCCTGCAAAAATGGCTCTGCTATGCTGTTTGTGGCAGCTAAGGTCAGTCAGTTAGCCTTGCTTCCACAAGGCAAAGTCGAAGCGGCGCGCCGCGCCAAAGCGATGGTAGCTAAAATGGATGAACTCGGTTTCGGTAACTGCACCAATACACAAGCGTGCGAAATAGAATGTCCGAAAGGCATTTCGGTTACGCACATTGCCCGCCTGAACCGCGAATTTCTGTCAGCCAAACTGAAAGACTGATTATTCTTTCAACTCTTTCGATGCTTTTGCCAGCGTGCCAGGGCTATAGTAATAACTTCTGTACACAGCGTCGCGATTAAATTTTTCACTATCCTCCGTTGCGTCATTTAGCGTTAAAAAATGCATCGCTAAAAATAATTGAGTTCTTACATCTTCTATGTCAAGTTGCTCATATTCTCTCATAATCAATCCCATACAAACTATAGGAATATAATCGCCTATCTGTATTAGATTATTATAACAGCTTTCAACAACGCTATTTTCTTGGCCAAACGCTTTTAGAAACGTTAAATATTTACCAACGTATACAAGTTCTTTTTTTTCTATCGTATCAGCATCATAATCATATCTTTCCACACGAATCAAACTATGATCAATACGCCAAATTTGATTAAAAGTACTGTCACTTAGTAGACTGTACATTTTTTGCTGTTCCTGATAAGGGATTCTAACATCCATTTGCCCTGTTACTTCACATGACTTCATCCATTCGAAAAAACGTTGATAGCTTTCAGCAATTGTTGTTTTTTCATTTTTTTGCGCAGCGCAAATTTGCGCGTTGAAAAAATCCACAATCACAGCCAAGTCTTTTATTTCCGCTTTATTGAAAATGTCGGTGATAGTCTTGCTGGATTCCATCTTCTTTACCGTATTACTATGGCTGCAACCCATTAATAATAAGATAGTAATATAACAACAAAATTTTCTCATACATTTCTCCTCCTTACAATCATTAAACTGCCATTTTTTTATCGAATATCATTTTGCAAAAATAGCTGAAATAATTGATTTTTCCAAACGCGTGAATAAAAATTTTCAAATAAACTGAAAAATATTTGAAAATTTATCGAATGGCCGTATCTTTGCATCAAATATCTCATTAATAAGAAGCAAATTTTCTATGAATCAGCAAATTTTCAAGGAAATACTATCGCTGAAGCGACAAATATTGCCAAACGGAAAAGTGATTCTATTCGGTTCTCAGGCACGGGGTGACGTGCATGAGGATTCCGATTGGGATGACGGCTATCAAGCTCATACGCATAGCGGAGTGAAAACCTTGATAGGATTGCATTACGTAAATAATAACCTAATAGATAAATCATTAGGGAAAATGTACAGACAAGTTTTTAATCTGCACCAAACGGGCGACTACGAAGATTGGATTAATTTTGATCAAAACGACCTCGAACCTTTTTTTGAACCTGCCGCGAAATTTATTGCTGAAATTGAAAATATAATTGAAAAAAACATGGCTTAATTGTTAAAAAAACATATTTAACCATAAATTTTAAACTAAATAAACATAAAAAGTTGTTTTTCTGAATTTTGTATCATTTTTTAGCATAACCCCCGTTTTTGTTTAACATTATTTATATGAAAAAAGTTTGCAGGTATGAAAAATCGTCGTACCTTTGCATCGTGGTTTTTTCATAATAGTATTAGATTTAAGGTTAACAAAATTGATTAGGGGTTGTCGGGAGACAGCCTTTAATTGTTTTATGACCTCATGTAAAAACTTGAAAATGAACCGTTAATCCTCACAAGACAATTCCCGCTCACGCGGGAATGACATGGGTGGGGGGGATCCCGCCTGTGCGGGAATGACGTGGGCGGAGGGGTAATCATTGCCCGACAATCCCTGAAAAGCGCTTTTGCATCAAGTCAATTTATATACGCCTCCCGGAAAAGCCTTGATATGACCTTCCATTTCCAACTCAAACAATACCGGTGTAAGCTTATGGATAGGAATATCCATCTCGACCGCTAACTGATTCACATGAAACTCCCCTTTTTCCTGAAGTAAACGAATGATCGGATGATCGGGTTTCTCTGAAAACGAGAACAAGGAAGGTTGAGCGGTTGTCTTTGCATCCGTATCCCAGCATAGCGACATGATAAGGTCTTTTGCCGAACCGATCAGCCCCGCTTTATTCATTTGAATCAAACGGTTGCAACCCGATGAGAACTCGTCGGTAGTGCGCCCTGGAAAAGCAAACACATCCCGACCATACGAAAAAGCGATGTCGGCTGTCACTAATGATCCCCCTTTCATAGCTGATTCAATAATGACAGTCGCATCGGCTAACCCGGCTATCAAACGGTTGCGTTGCAGAAAATTCTCTCTGTCCGGATTTGTTCCGCTCATAAAATCGGTTAGCAGGCCGCCGTGCGTCAGCATCTCTGCCGCAATATTCCGATGAGCCGCAGGGTAAATACGATCAAAGCCATGCGCCAACACGCCGACAGTAGGAAGTTGATGTCTTAAAGCATTACGATGAGCGCACACATCGGCGCCATAAGCAAGGCCACTGACGATCAACAAGTCCGGGAACATTTCGGCAAGTTGTTTGATAAATTGCTCTGTCAGTTTACGTCCATACTCGGTCATGCGACGGGTGCCTACGATGCTGATGATTTTGGCGGCATTCAGATCGGCTGTACCCCGGTAATAAAAAACAACGGGCGCATCCTGACATTCTTTCAAGCGTTTGGGATAATCGTCATCCGTAATAACGAAAAGCGTAATCTTGTTTTTATCGATAAAAGCCAATTCTTTTTCTGCACGACTGAGCGCTTCCGGTCGTGCATTATCAATTTTTTCAGCAGTATATGCTCCGATACCCGGCGTTTTCTCCAACAAATTACGATTTGCCTTAAAGACTTCTTCCGCCGAACCGAAGTACTGCAATAATTGACGCGATAACACATCCCCCACCCCTTTCAATCCGGTTAATCCAATCAAAAACAGACGTTCGTTATCATTCATGACTATTACTTTTTTTAGAGATTTCAATGAGATGATCAAAATATTCGCCACGGGTTAGTTTCCCGTTTATCACAATTACTGTTTCTACTTTCCCTGTTGAGGCGAGTACATTCTCCGGTAGCCTGTAAATATCCTGCTCAAACACAAGTTTTACGCCTTCACGCCGGATATTCATACACGACAAAAAACGGTCGCCACAATGCAACGAATGTTTGAAATTAATCTCAACCTTGGATACAAAGGCATCAATCCCTCTTTCATGCAATTCAGCAAAATTCTCTCCTAACGATTCTAAATATTCATGACGTGTATGTTCCATATACCGCTGGTAGTTGGAATTATTCACTACACCCTGTAAATCACACTCATAATCACGAACTTTCATCTCAAGTTTAAAAATATACGCTTTCATATTTTGTTCTTTTATTTTACTACAAAGGTTTTCACCTGCAAATGTACGATTTTTTTTTGAACGGTAGAGACGTAACATGTTACGTCTCTACGTTATGATTGTCGGGTATCAGCCTGTACATCCGGTCGGAGGGTCGAATCTTTTCGACTGTTTTGATTGAGAAATGTTCGCCTTTCACTGTTTTAGTGACGGGTTTCAATTCCACCCGAATTTCTTCGACAGTTTGAATGACAACGCCGGTTGTGGGACCGGTAACAAGTATCTCATCACCTACCTGAAGGGTTCCGCTTTCCATCTCAAATTCAGCCACTTGTATGTCGCTAAAATACTTCACTCCTTTTGCAATATACGCTTTCCGTTTGGTTGCGCCGGAACCATAACGGTTGTTCCATTCTCCCAGACGCTGACCCAGATAGTAACCGTCCCAGAATCCGCGGTTAAAAACCGATTTTAACCGCTCATCCCAGACAGCAATTTTTTCCTCGTTATAGTCGCCAAGGCAACAGGCATTCACCGCCTCTTTATAACATTCGGTAACAATGCGCACATATTCCGGGCTGCGCGCCCGCCCTTCAATCTTGAATACACGCACGCCTGCATCTATCATCTTATTCATAAAATGAATGGTTTTCAAGTCTTTAGGTGACATGATATGCTGATTATCAATTTCAAATTCGATGTCCGTCTCTGTATCTTTCACCGTGTAGCTTCGACGGCAGAGCTGCATACAAGCGCCCCGGTTTGCCGAAAAATTCATTTCATGCAGACTAAGGTAACACTTCCCGGACACAGCCATGCAAAGCGCGCCATGACAAAACATTTCAATCCGTATCAATGCTCCCTTCGGGCCTTTAATCTGTTTCGCCCTGATTTCGTCATGGATCACACGCACCTGTCCAAGGTTCAGTTCGCGTGCAAGCACCACGACATCAGCAAATTGTGCATAGAATTTCAACGCTTCCACATTGGAGATATTGAGTTGCGTTGAGAGGTGCACCTCTTGCCCGATTTTGTTTGCATACATCAGGACAGCTACATCCGAAGCGATGATTGCTGAAACATTCGCATCTTTGGCTGCTTCAACAACATCGCGCATGAGCGCCAAATCGTCTTCGTAAATAATCGTATTTACCGTAAGGTAGCTTTTTACGCCATGTTCACGGCAAATAATAGCAATCGAACGCAAATCATCTGTTGTAAAATTATTCGACGAGCGCGAACGCATATTGAGTTTTTCCACCCCAAAGTATACCGAATCTGCCCCGCCCTGAATAGCTGCCATCAGCGATTCATAAGAACCGGCAGGCGACATAATCTCAAAATCCGTTAGTTGATATCCCATATTATCATCCGTTTTCTTTCTTTAATGAGCGCAAAGATACGACAAGAGTGTGATTATTCAATCGATAATTAAGTAGATGTAATCTTTTGGGTTCAAACCAAAAGGTTTTAAAATCACAAAAGTTGCATACTATTTGGTTATATGAAAAGAAAAAATGCTAACTTTGCAAAAAATAAATTTTACTGTGAAAATTATCTTTTATACTTGAGACAGAATGGTTACAACATCTTCAAAAAAACGCTTAGTTGTTGAGCAGAAAAGGCTTAACAGGAACTCTAAAAAGCTGCATATCTCACCACAGCTTAAAAAAGCAGCAGTAGCTACATTCGTAATCGTCGGCATCTATGCCATAGCTCTTTATGCTGAAAACCCCCAATTGGCCATGCACAACACAGGGACTCAATATGCTTCAATAGCTCATATCACAGGGGGAGTGCCGCTTTTGAACAATACGGAGAAAACACAGACGCCGGAACAGACCTTGATCGAAGCCGATTGGATAACACAAGCCAAGGCCTGGCGTGAAGCGACCACAGCGACAGCAAATGATGCCCTTGGTGGAGTCGATAGTGTCAAGAATGGACAATACGGCTTCCATACCGATCAAACTACCAATCCATGGTGGCAGGTAGACTTGGGAGAAGTGACGCCGATAGCTCGTATTCTTGTCTACAACCGACTTGATTACGCTCCGGGGCTGCATAATGCTGATAATATGCTCGTTCTTGTTTCCGACGACGGTGATCATTGGAAACAAATTCATGATTGCGCCGGAAAACATTTTGGAGGCATGAATGATATTGGGCCGCTTGACCTCTCTTTCGATAAGGGAAAAGTTGCTGCCCGTTATGTGCGGATGCAAATACCGTCAAACAATAAAATTTTCTTCCATCTCGATGAAGTGGAAATCTATTCATTCGATAAGCCGAAAGAAAATATCGCTCTCTGGAAACAAACAGAACAGAGTAGTACAAGTGTATGGTCTGTCAGTAAAGTCAACAGACGGGAGATGGACAATACGCTTTTCCCCGTCGAACAGGTTCGGGAACGTTTGCTTAATTTTGCCGCTTATCTGAAGGAGCAGGGCGTTGCAGCTATTGGGATCGATCCTGTCGAAAAGGAAATTGCACGGACTGTCGAAAAGGATGGAGAAAAAGAATACTTGCGACTTCGACGGCTCGGTCGTCAACTCATCTTCATGAATCCGTTGTTAGATTTCGACCGTTTGCTTTTTGTTAAACGTTTTACCCAATTGTCATACCCAGACATTTGTCTGAACCACATGCCATGGGTTTCCCGTCCGGGCGGCGATATTTGCATCTTAGAGAATCCCTTTTCGGCGGATGGTAAAGGGCAAAAGGTGACGTCGATCATCAACAACCAACTGGGACCGGGTCATGTTCGGGGGATTGACCTCTCATGGGACGGCAAGAAAATCGTTTTCGGTTATGCAAAGCAGCCAAACTGGCGTTTCGAGCAATGGCCACAACCCGATTATGTAGAACGTTTGATAGGGCACGAACTACGCCTGACGCAAGAGCCTATCCACATTTTCGAGATCAACACCGATGGAACAGGTTTGTTTCAGGTTACCGATCACGATATGTGGAGCGACCTTGATCCGTCATATATGCCTAACGGCGACATCGTTTTCGTTTCTGAACGATGCGGTTTTTCCCTCCAATGTAATAACGGACCGTTCCATGATGAGACCTCGTGTAACTTGTATTCCGTCCGACCGGACGGTACAGGATTGCGTTGGCTCAGTTACAATAAAGACGGTGACTACCAGCCACATACCTTCAACGACGGTACCATCGGTTACTGTCGTTGGGAATATCAGGAGCGGGGGTGGGCTACCATTCAGTCGGTTTGGTATATGCGTCCCGACGGTACCGGTGCGGATGTCTTGTTTAAACAACACTTAGACAATCCATGGGCTTTTGAGAACACAAGGGAGATACCGGCGACTTCGGGCGGCAACCGTCAGTTTGTCTCTATTGCCGCTGCACACCATACACTTGCCTGCGGACCAGTCTGTATCCTTTCCCCTAATCGCGGCCTCAACGACGCCTCTGCGATAGAGATTGTAACTCCCGGCGTTTTTCCCCCTGAAGGAGGCATGTCCGGCGTGCCAGTCTCTGAAGGCGGCTGCTTTGATGATGGCGGATATTATATGTACCCGTGGCCTCTTTCAGATAAATTTTTTCTTGTGGCTTACACCTACTCGAAGGAGCCGCCGCCGGGCGGTCCGTCTAACGCGAGAGGCGCCGATGAAAAGGGTTACGGTCTTTATCTGATCGATGTCTTCGGAAATAAAGAGCTTATTTACAAGGACACAGAAATCTCATCATCCTTCCCTATGCCACTCCATGCAAGACCCAGGCCTCCTGTCATCGCCAGCGCCTGCAATCCTGAATTGGGGAACCAGGCGCTCTGTATCATTGACAATGTAGCTGATGGCGTTGAGGGGATTGACCCTGACGAGATAAAATACATACGCGTTGCCCGTCGTATCGGTTGGCCTTACATGAAGGAGACAGGAGGGCAGCGCTATGAAGTGGATGGCAGCAGCTGGGGGCTTAACTGGGCACCGGCGTTGGTGTTTGGCGAAGTGCCTGTAGAGGAAAATGGCAGCGCCTCGTTCTATGTACCCTCGAATATTTCAGTCTACTTCCAACTTCTCGATGCCAACAAACAGGAAATAAAACGAATGCGGTCGTTCATCAGTTTCCAGCCCGGTGAATTACGCAGTTGCGCCGGATGTCATGAAACACAGGCGACAGCTCCTGCCAATGCCCCTACATTGATGACGATGGCGAAAAAAACTTTAAACCCTTCGCCACCTCCTTGGGGAACCGATCGATGTATCAACTATCTCGCAGATATTCAACCCGTTCTCGACCGTAATTGTGTGTCGTGCCATTCGGGTTTGAAACCGGCAGCCGGATACGATTTCTCCGGTGGACTCATGCCGCCAGCCCCCATGCAGGGACTTCATCAGCGTTTTAATTTCGATGGTCTAAACCGGTCATACCGGACAATCATAGAGAACCATCTTGTCTCCTATTCCAATAAGCATGATCCGGCTTCCGCTATCGCACAAACACGACAGTTCGGTTCGTCGCAAAGCAAACTGATTGATGCGATTCTGAGCGGTCCATGCTCTTCTCACATTCCTATCAAGCCGGGTGATGATGACTGGTATCGTCTCGTAACATGGATCGATGCAAACGCTCAATATCATGACCGGTTTGTCAATTCCCGTCCGATAGACCCACCTTACGACTTGCCTGCAGACAATGAACTGCAAAATACGGTTTTGAAAGTTCACCAAAAACGTTGTGCAGCATGTCATACGCCCGACCAAGTATCACGACTTGACTGGATCGACCTGAACGCACCTGAAAAGAGTCTTTTCCTCACTGCCCCACTTGCTCAGACAGCAGGAGGAACGCAACACTGCGGTAAAGCGGTTTATTCCGACCAAAACGATGCCGACTATGCTGCATTACGTAAAGTGGTAGAACAAGCCGTAGAAAAGGCATGGCAATATCCGCGCCGTGATCTGGAGACGTTGTTAGAACAAAAAAACAAAAGTGCGCAAGACTTGGCACGGTCCACGCCTTGATTTTTTAGTTGTCGCAGATCAGCGCTCCGCATTATTCCGTTATTCATGGAGGAAAAAGTATATCTTTTTTATCGTACAAAGAAAGAGCATCATTTAAAAATTGCGAAAAATCTGAAAAGACGCATCTATCATATCGGCACATCAAGGCTGGCGGTAGTTATCGTAATGTTTGTCGCTTTATGGTTGTTACGCGATAAAAATCTGATTTTTTTGATTGTTTTGACAGGCGTATGTTTATTTTGTTTTCTGTTATTAGTAGTTTATCACACCAAACTGTTTGAAAAACGCACTTATGAAGAAGGCCTCATCCGTCTCTATGAAAACGAACTGAAAGCGATGGACAACGATCTCAGTGCGTTTGACGGAGCGTCCGAACAAATTGACGCCCATCATTCCTTTAGCATGGACCTTGACCTTTTTGGCGAAGGGTCGTTATTTCAGTTGGTCAACCGAACGGTTACCCAAATGGGGAAAGAAACGCTTATTGATTGGATGAAACATCCTCTTGACGACAAAAAGGAAATCCTGATACGTCAGGAAAGCGTGCAGGAGATGAAAGAACTAACCGCCTTCCGACATCGTTTTTATGTTACGGGAGCTATCGCTTCAAAGGAAAAACAAGACTTAAAAAATTTATTTTCAACAGACAACCTCAGCAGGCTTGCAGGCCATCGCTTAGTGAACCTGTTGATATGGCTTGTCCCGGCGCTCTGGGTGTTGTTCATAGCGGGAAGCATCCTTCAATGGATACCTCTAAGCTATCTCATTTCCTATTACGCCATTAGCTATCTGATAGTCAACCTCCCTTTGAGAAGCATCCGCAAAGTCCTTTCTTCCGTAACAAAGACAGAAAAAACCCTGAAAACCTATTCGAAACTATTAGAACAGGTTGAACAGCAACCTTTCAACTCCATCCTGCTGCAAAAATTCCAATCGGCGATTGTTGCGAAAACAGTATCCCCACAGCCCCCGTCATTCCTACGCAGGCGCGAATCCCCACAGCCCGCTTCACATGCGATTAAAAGATTGTCGCATATAATTGGGGCGTTAGACCAGCGGTTCAGTTTCATGGGCATCATACTGAATCTCTTGTATATGCGCGACACGCGCCAGACGATTCAATTGGAACGCTGGAAGCAAAAATATGCCGACCGGTTAGCC
>JGI24702J35022_10000118_pt1 | contig 38008 bp, 41 predicted proteins | sample TergutTh196P4_FD_35022 | JGI IMG/M metagenome (IMG submission 35022) | reverse complement strand
CAAATATAGCGATGAACAAATTCTGTTTTTACAGCGGAAAATTAATAATAGACCAAGAAAAAAACTTAACTTTGACACGCCAAAAAATAAGTTCTTTAATTCTTTAAACAATTTAGTTGCATTTGGTAGTTGAATCTGCGTTGCCCTAATAAAATGGAGAAAATGATTTGGATTGAAAAAAAAAACTTATCTTTGTGCCAGAAACAATATAAAGCCAATAATATGAAAGAAGGAGATAAAGCAAAAGTATCACCGAAACTGACAGGAGAGCAGGATTGGATTGAAGGCGAAGTTATCGACATAGAAAAAAATCCGTTCAAGGGTATTGTTGTTGCCATCAAAGATAGACTGGGTAGAATATTTTGGGGGAAAGCAGAATATTTTGTTCCGGCATAAAATTTTGATGTTATGTATGCAATAGCCTTTGATATGGTCATCACTGACCTTAAAGTATATTACGGCGAGCCGTATAATAACGCCTATTTTGAAATTGGTCATGTTCTTCGCAGCTATGACTTTTTCAATGTCCAAGGAAGCGTTTATTTGACATCCAAATCTGATATGGCAAATCTTTATCGTGCAATAGAAGCGCTTAAAAAAATTGATTGGTTTAAAAAGTCTGTCCGGGACATACGTGCATTCCGGGTAGAAGATTGGAGTGATTTTACCGCTATCGTTAAGGAATAGTTTTAAACCGAATCCCGATGCGATAATAGAGGAGTGATACAAGTGACAGTCCATAAAGTTGAAAAATTCAGTTTTACCGAAAATTTATCCCGCAATTTTTTGAGGCATAATTTGCCGCCTGAAATGCTTATACAGATAATCCGGAATGATGATGACGAATACAACGTGTATGATGATCTGTTTGAGGTGTTCGAGTTCAGGGATAATAAGATTGTCGTTAAATGGTGCGCTGAAAAGAACATTAGAAGTCAATTTAATGATTACAATCTTATCCGAAGTATTCTTCGCCGTGCATGGGGCTGGTATCGATCGCAGGTTTATATTGAGAAAAAAAATTATTTGTCCGGGGCGACAGAAGACGACAAGTATAAACTCGAATTGCTGCCAGAAACAACCGACAAATGGTTGATCACCGACAAGCACAATCATATAACCATTTTCTTTGAACAAGGAAGTTTTAAAGTATCGCAACGGATAGTAAATATTAAAGAAACTCAAACCAAAAAGTTAGAAATGCTCCCTCGTATCCTTCAAGAACTTGCTGATTGGTTGGTAAATAATCATAAGGATAAAGTATAACCTTTAAAAAATAATATATGGAAAACGCAAATAAAGGAAAAGCAAAACGTGTTGCAATCGGGAAAGGAAAGGTAGGGATGCAACGCAAAGGATTACCGCGCAGCAATAAACCAATCAATTTGCCTGAAAACCTGACAAGGCTTAAACAGTCAAATATCATTACAACGATGCAAGCGGATTATAATTTGTTGCATAATCGCATATTAGTTACACTTATAGACAGGTTGCAGCCTGTAATCAACCGACAAATAAATCATCCGATGCTCTTTGACAATATTTTTCCCGAATTTCAAAACGCAAATGAGATAAGGGTAGTTATTCCATTAAAGGATTTCGGCGTTTCGCCATCCAATTATAAACAGCTTAAACAAGCCTTGAAAGATATCGCTTCAATCCCCGTTGAATATGATACCATAAACCCATTCACAGGCGGCGAAATGTGGGGTGTCAGAGGATTTTTCAGCGCAGAAATGGACAAAGCAAGGTATCATAGAAATGTACATATAATATTACATAAAAAGATTGCCGAAAAAGTGTTATTTGCGTTAACCGGTTATACTCAGTACTATAAAGAAATCGCCTTAAACAGTAAAAATAAATATTCACCCCGCCTGTACATGCTTATATCGTCTTGGCGCGAGAAGGGCGGATTTAAAATCAAATACGAAAAGTTTCGCGCATTGCTTGGCTTAAAAGATAAATACAAGCGATTCTATGACTTATATAAAAATGTTATTCGTCCTGTATACGAGGAATTATTTGAAAAAGCCGATGTTTGGTTTGAAGTGGCAGAAGAATACGATAACGCAAATGATCCGTATCCGTCTGTGTTGAATTTTAAAGTAGTGCGTGGTCTTTTATCCGCTAAAGAGCAACAATTGCTAAATAATCAGCGCCAATCAATCAGGCTGATTTGGGGAAATCAATCAGACATGAAAGAGGAACAAATAGCAAATGCTTTAAAATTCGTGACCTCAGAAAATTATACGTATACGCTTGAAAAAACAAGTGAACTTATTGCGTATATAAGGAATAATTTGAGAAAAATTGAACATAGCGGAGCATATTTCTATAAGGCTATAATGAACATACTTTGTCCAACCATAAGTTTAGATGCCGAGAACGATTCTGGCGATATGTGTGATTTTCAAGAAATAAAAGAGAACACATAATAACAACCGGTTTAAAAGTTATTATTTTCTCGTTAATTATTATAATATGCAGATAATTAGATACATGTATCTATATGGAATTAAATAATCATTTCTGAATTGCACTTTTGTCGAGAAATCCATCTTGAATTTTGCTGCGAAGGCAACATAAAAGGAGCATTTGAACGATACAGCAGGATTGAAAAGTTATTATTTTCTCGTTAATTATTACAATATACAGATAATTAGATACATGTATCTATATGGAATTAAATAATCATTTTCGAATTACCCTTTTGCCGGAAAACCCAGCTTTGCTTTTGCTACCGATGATAACAGAAAAGAAACATTCGAGCAGTAAAACGGCATTCAAAAGTTATTATTTTCTCGTCAATTATCATAATATGCAGATAATTAGACACATGTCGCCACATGGAATTAAATAATCATTTCTGAATTGCACTTTTGCAGGGAAACCCATCTTGGCTTTTGCTACTGATGATAACAGAAAAAGAAGCATTCGAGCAGTAAAGCGGCTTTCAAAAGTTATTATTTTCTCGTTAAGATGTCATAAACATATGATAATTAACTCAATAGAAATTCGACTCAAAAGTTATTATTTTCTCGTCAGCTCAATCACCAAAGTTATTATTTTCTCGTTAAAGAAGCAAAAATAAAGGTTTTTTTGAAAAAAATAATAGGGAAGCCCTTAACTATTTGTTAAAGTATTAAAGAAAGTTATGAAATTCTCGCTTTCATTTACGAAAAGTTATTAATTTCTCGTCAGAAAGTTATTATTTCCTCGTTTAAAGGTTATCTATTTCTCGCTGAAATGTTATTAATTTCTCGTCGAAATATTTTTTTCAAATCCTGTGTTTCTCGCTTTTACCTCTCTTTTTACCACCTACTAATCTCTCTAATGATAAATAAAAAATAAATCACTAAAACCAATCAAGGTAGATTTTTCGTTTATTTTTCTCTCACCCCTACCCTACCCTTTCCCAAAACGAAAAACACATCAAAAACGATGCATACGCATCGTGCATCAATAACAACATCATATTTAAAAAACCATTTAACAAAAGGGGAAAAATTTTTGGTCTATTTTTATAACGAATGATTTTTAGAATTCTTTTCCCTTTTGTTTTTATTTTAGGGGAAAACTACGTTTTATTTAAAAATTATTTTGATATTAATTTTGCAAGTAGTATTTTTGTCGGACAAAAATTATTCGCCTCAAATGGAGTAGGGGAGTTCGCAACTTAATACAGTAAAAATATGAGTAGTAAAAGAGAAAATTATACGGAAAAGGTTACATTGAGATTTACCAAAACGGAGTATAAAAGGTTAGAAAATATGGCAAAACCATTCGGAACGATGAGTAAATTTATCAGGACACACATTTTTTCTGACAAAAAAACGATAATCGAACCGAAAGCATTTTTAAAGGGTATTGGCGAATTGTCAAAAAGCATCAATCGGATCGGTAATAATATTAATCAGATTGCTCGTTTGCTCAATACCACTAAAGATGTAAACAATCCTATGCTAATGAAAGAATGGTTTGTTTTGTTTGAGGAATATTCAAATATTGCCAAGAGGGTTGAACAATATTTTGACGATATTTTTAGAAATAAATTATAAAACCATATAATATGGAAACCATATAATAATATAAACATATATACATATAACAATATAATAATAAAACAATAAAAAAATATAATATAAATACCATGTAATATGGAAACCATATAATAATATAACATTGATATAATATAATAATTAAATAATAAAATAATATTTGCATATTACCATATAAACATATATCTTTGCAACATGATAGCTAAAATACTTAAAGCAACAACAGGATTTTCGGGAGTGCTTTATAGCGAACTGAAAGTAGATAAAGGAGGAGCAACGTTTTGCGGGGCATTTAATTTTCCATTCCAATCACAAGATGCAGATACCGATAAATACATTGCTTATATGGAGCAATTGGCCTCTTGCGCTAATAAGCCTGTAAAAAATCTTCAATTTCATGCGATTATAAGTACAAAAGGAAAGGAACACGATATTGTTTTTTTAATTGGAATATCCCAAAAATGGATGGAAAGAATGGGATATGGAAATCAACCGTATTTGATATACTTTCATGGCGATACCAACAACAATCATGTTCATATCGTATCGTGCAGAATAGATATCAAAGGAAATAGTATCCCGGCTTACATGGAAGGCCGTAGGGCAGGTATAGCAATACGTGAACTGATGAATGAAAATTTAAAAAACACAGCAGTCGCAGATATTAATGACGTACTCCAAAATTATTCATTTTCTACCGAAGCTCAATTCAAACTTGTTTTAGAGCAACGTGGTTGGAAAATAAGAACATCTAATAATATTATAAACCTGATAAAGTTTTTCAATCAGGGCGAAGTTGATTTGATTGAGGTTAAAGAAAAGGCAAAGATTTACAAGCAAAATATAGCCAGAATAAAACAACTAAGAGCAATCTTCAATAAATACGGAGGTTTGCAAACCGAAGAATTGCAAAATACGATGCGAAATAAATTTGGTGTTGACGTCGTTTTCCATAAATCACAAGGTCATACCAAGCCGTATGGCTACACAGTTATAGACCATGATAGTAAAACGGTTTTCAAAGGAAGCGAAATACTTTCTATAGACAAACTAATCAACCCTGTTTCAAGGGATAAGCATATTGAAATAGTAACTCAAATACTCGACGATTACTGTTCCAATAAAAAGCCAAACTATTCGGATATTAAGAATATCTTGTACAGGAGTGGTTATTCGTTAAGAAAAAAAGACGTGTTTATCGTTGGAAGCAAGGAAAAATTGATGTCGTTAGACGATAAATTTTATCAAAATCTCCAATATTTTGCAAGATTAAAAGAAGCGAATCAGTTTGTTGTATATAGTAGGGAAGGAGCAAAATCATTATCTATATTGTATAATGTACGCGCGCGAGATATAACAATAAACACAGGTGTCGATAGAGATGATTTAAAATATCGAGACATGGTAAATTCTTTCAACGGAAAAATTGAGGCTCTGCGCACCTATCTTGATAATAACCAAATGTTATTAGTTAAGCACAACGACTATTCTTTTATCATAGATGGACAAAATCATATCGTAGCTGATGTAAGCGGAATGGGGCTTGAAGACAGTCGGTACGATCTTGAAAGATTTATTCAAAGCAGTAATCAGGAAATAGAGAATATGTTTGAATATTCAGAGGGTAGTTTGTTTGCTGTGTTGGCGAGTTTATTATCGGGTTTTGGACATAGTATAGGGAAAGAAAGTGAACAACGCGATCGCGATGATGCTCGAAAAAAACGAAGAAATAGAATGAGATAATTATTTATAAACTTAATATTTAAAAGATTATGAACGTAGTATTTGCAAATGAGAAAGGTGGGGTAGGGAAGTCTACCATGTGTGCTTTGTTTGCCAACTATTTAAGCAACAAAGGAATTGTAGTGAATGTTATTGATTTAGATCATCAAAAAACTCTTTTTACGATGAGAAAACAGGATTCAGAGGTATACGATAATCCGTTTCCTTATGCTGTGGAGTATATTTCGCCCTCTGAAATAGTTGAATATTTGGTTAGCACAAAAGAACAAATAGATGTAATCAACCTGTATGATACTCCAGCCAATATTAATGATGAAAATGTGGTGAAACTCTTATTTGTAGCAGATGTAATAGTTATTCCATTCCATTACGAAAGAACAGTGGTAGATAGCACAGCGCTTTTGCTGAATGGAATAAAATCACTTATGTCGAATGGGTGTATTGCCAAGCTATTCTTTATTCCCAATAAGGTTAAGGCGAGTACAAAATTCGATTCTGCTCAAACGTTAAATAAGCTTTTTGGAACATACGGAAAAGTAACGCCGATGATTTCCGACAGGGTAGATATTATGAGGTATTCAACTTTGGACATAACCAACGAACAATTTAAAATACTTGAACCGGCATTCGATGTAATTTATAAGGGCATATTAAGTTAAATAAAGTTAAATAAAATTAAATAACAACGATATACAGAATAATAATCAAAATATAATTATCTTTGTGATGGAAAAAATTAATAAAAACGACAAAAAAAGCATAGTAAAAGCAAGTAGCGCAGTTGCTTTGAGTGGAATTGAACAAAGTTTAAGAGGAATAGAAACCGATGCAACGAAAGATTTTAAGAAAAATATAGGCGCTTTAGACTTGTTGGCAAAATTGGAATCCGCAGAGGCGGATAGTAAAAATGAGAGTAAGGAAATTTCAAGAAGTAAAGTTCAAGTACAGCCTGCTTCTTCAGTTTCCAAAGATAATGTTCAAATTGTTGAAAGTTTTGAAAATATTGAAGAATATCAGGAAAAAAATCCTTTGGAACATTGGCTTGAAGTTGTCAGAACTTCCGAAAAATTTGAAAGCTCCCATTATACACATCTGAACATTGATATAGCAGAAGTAATTTTAAAGGTACGAAAGGCTACCGGAATACCTCAAAAGCATCTGATAAATTATATCTTATTAGATTGGATAAAGGAAAATTCGGTCTATCTCAAAGACCTGTTTAATGCGAAGAAAAATAAACTATTAATAGACATATAAAATGAATTTTAAAGATGTTTTTACTTGGACAATAATCATCTACGTCTTATATTACTTGATTGTAATAGGGTCAGATTTGCTACTGAAGAAGCGAATTAGTGAAACGACCGGCGTAGATGATTATTCTGTTTTTAAGCCCAAAGACAATCCTCGTTTTGAAAATCCAAGCGATTATATTCCGCCCGGATCAGTAGTAAAGAGCGCCAACAGTGAAGAAGTAGAAAGCAACGGCGGCGGATCGTTGACTGAAAAAAAAAAATTAAGCCATGAAGAACCAACTCATACCGACATGATACCAACGAGCCAAATAAAATCCAACTTTCCTGTTTATGGACAACAAATGACTTTGAATTTTTTATTGAATGATTTTATTGCCGCTCACGAGGATAATTCCTTATTGCAACAACATGCCAACAGATTAATATTTTAAATATAAAAGATAGATTATGAGAAAGTTGAAATTTTTATTTAGAAAAGCTTTGCCCAAATATACGACCGTTTTGTTGGCATTGCTCAATGTTAGGATTGTTGTTGCACAAGATTTTACTACCGGGATTGACGAGGCAACAGGTATTCTTACAAACACATTTGATTCGGTATCCAACTTGATTCTTGCAATAGGGGCAATTGTTGGACTGATAGGGGGAATTCGGTGTTATATAAAATGGAACACCGGCGACCAAGATGTTACGAAAGCGATAATGGGGTGGGGGGGCGCTGTATTATTTTTAGTAGTAGCTGCTTTGACAATTCGTCTATTTTTCGGACTATGATATCTAAAGAATATACGCAATATAACGTTTACAAGGGATTACAACGACCAATAACGTTTAAGGGGCTAAAGGGAGTTTTTATATATTATGGGTTTGGTTTAGCGGCTTTTTCGCTTGTTGTATTGTTTGTGGTAAATCTACTTCAAAATTTCCTTACAGGCGCTATATCAATGGTCTTTGTTTTGTTTGCAGGAGTAGTCGGAATGGCGATGTTTCAAAGAAAGTATGGGCTGTACAGGAAGAACATCCATAGAGGTATTTATGTAATAAACAGCATTATAAACAGAAAATAAGTTAGCATGGGGAAAAGGGTATTCAAATCGCCTTTTGTTGGAATTGACGATAAGGGTCAATATCCAATCGTTTTCGATGCAAAAGGAAATTTTAGTGTGTTTTTTAAAGCACATAACCCGGTATTGCAATACTGTGGAGATGTTGATGAATACTATTCTTTTTTACAGATTTTTTCCAATTTGATACGCTCTCTTGATGCGGGTTATGCCTTACAAAAGCATGATGTTTTTTCCAAAAAGAATTGGAACACCATCGAACAGCCGACAGATTTTTTGATGCAAAAGCATTTCGAACAATATTTTGGGCGCCCTTACATGTTTCAAACGACTATGCTTGTATTAACTTGTCAATTAAAGCGTTCTGCGTTTTTCACATTTGACCAGCGAAAGTACGATGATTTTATCAATAACGTAAGCAAGGTATTGAGCGCTTTCAATAATTATGATATAAAAGTATCAGTAATGACCAAGAGAGAGATGATTAATTATATATATTGTTATTTCTCAATGGATTTTCAAAACGAAAATGGAAGTTTTGATAATTTTTCGGTCAAAGCTAACGGAATTGAATTGGGCAATAAAAGGGTTATATGTCATAGCTTGATAGATATTGAGTATATTGAGATGCCAACATTTATTAAACCGTTTTCGTTGGAGAATATCAATAACCGCCCATTTCCACACGATCTGATGAGATTTTTGCCTTATATGGAATGCGAAACGATAGTGTACAATCAAGTAGTTTTTACTGTTAGTCAGTCCGGCGAAAAGGCAAAGTTGGAGGCGAAGAAGAAACGTCATACGTCAATTCCCGATCCGGCAAACAACCTTTGCGTTGAAGACATCGAAAAGGCAATGGATGATATTGAACGAAATGGACAATTACTCGTTTATTCGCATTTCGATGTTATTTTTGTTCAGCAGGAAAACACAAACAGAGCGGTAAACCAGCTTGAATCTTATTTGGCCAATATAAGCATCCGTAAGTCCAAACAGTCTTTTAATCAATATGAATTATTCAGAGCTGCAGCCCCCGGAAATGCTTTTGAATTGAAAGATTACGACTTGTTTTTAACAACAGCAGACGTGGCAGTTTGTTTGTTTTATAAGGAAATGATTTCGGTTTCGGAAAAGTCGAATCTGATGATGTGGTTTACCGACCGGCAGGGCGTTCCTGTTTCAATAGACCCTTCGGATTTGCCGATGCGGAAGAACAGGATAGATAACAGGAATAAATTCGTTTTAGGACCGTCGGGTTCGGGCAAATCTTTTTTAATGAATACGATGTTGCATCAATATCTTCTCAATGGATCCGATGTGGTTATGGTCGATGTTGGCCATAGTTATAAGGGATTGTGCGATTATTACTCCGGGAGGTATATTACCTATACTGAAGAAAATCCAATTTCGATGAATCCCTTTTTTATCCGTCAAATCGAATATAATGTAGAAAAAGTTGATTTTCTGATTAATCTTATCCTGTTGCTTTGGAAAGATGCCAATTCGAGTGTTACAGTTATCGAAACTGATATTATCCGTGAAACCATTATGTCCTATTATGCCAATTATTTTGCCGGTCAGAACGAGTTTACGGACGAAATAGCTGAGCAATACAAGGGAAAAATGATTGGCGAATGGGAGCGCGAGGAGGTTCACGACGAAGATTGCGACACGTATGATAAATTGATGGTAAAGATTCACAAATTTATCTACCAACAACGTAATTTCTTCAAAGGCGAAAAAGACCGTGTGACGGTTAAAGAATTGTCGTTTAATTCTTTCTACGAATTTGCTAAAGACAGAATACCAGATATTTGCAAAGGCGCTGATTTGTTTTACCAAAACAAGAAAGGCGAGCATAATGAGTTGTCTTTCAATTATGCCGAGTTTATGAAAATCCTGCAAAAGTTTTACATGAATGGAATATTTGGACATGTATTGAATAACGAAATCGACAGGACACTGTTTGATGAGCAGTTCGTGGTTTTTGAAATCGACAGCATCCAAGGCAATAAAACGTTGTTTCCTATCATTACTCTTGTAATCATGGACGTTTTCATTCAAAAGATGCGAAATAAAGTGAATCGTAAGGTTATTGTTATCGAGGAAGCATGGAAAGCGTTGGCATCGCCGCTAATGGCTGACTACATCAAGTATCTTTATAAAACGGTAAGGAAGTTTTTCGGCGAAGCGATAACGGTAACGCAAGAACTTGACGACATCATCAAAAGCCCTGTGGTACGTGAATCAATTATTGCCAACGCAGCGACTTTTATTCTTTGCGAACAGACAAAGTTTAAAGACAACTTTGCGACAGTTGCAGAAATCTTGTCATTAAACGATGTTGAACAAAATAAAATATTTACTGTTAATGCTTTAGATAATAAATCAAACGGAAGAAACCGATTCAAGGAGTTTTATATTAAACGAGGCAATTCGGGCGAGGTGTACGGAAACGAAGTATCGGCGCATGAATATTTTACCTATACGACTGAAAAGCCCGAAAAGGATGCCGTTCAAACGTACTGTAATGTCTATAAGCAGTACAGACGTGCGTTACAGGCTTTTGTGGATGATATGATTGAAACAAAAGTAGAGAAGTCGGATTTTTGTACAATCATTAATCATGTGCTGATTCAAAGTTATATTCCTAAAGGAATCAGCGCATTTGAAAAGCAAGTTAAGAGTGTATTTGGGAAATTTAGGGATTCAGGGTTGCAGGCAGGAATATTTTTGTCAAATTTTGATAAAAGAAAAAATGAAGAGAATTTTGTTTTTAGTCATGTTGGTTAGTTGTTTGCCGGTTACGACATTCGGTCAGGACAACAATAGCGAAACGAGAATATGGACGCCCGATTTGGTTGAATTATGGATCTATTGGCACAAAAAACAGTACAGTATGTTTGCTGACTTTTTGCAAAGAGAGGATTCGTTGAACAACAAACAGTATGCGGATTTAAAGGAAAAAATGGCGGATTGGGCGCAAGTTGATCAAATTCTTTTTAATCAATATCAGGACAATACTGTTCCGTTTCAGTTATTTGCACTTGATGTTATTGATGCCGGCAACTCATTATCGGATTTAACCTCTGTGGCAACCTCAATTTTTGAGCTTGCAGCTGCAGAGCCGGTAGATGCGTTTGTGGCTTCGATGGCAATTGATTATTCAATACAGGCAGGGATTACCATAGTACAATTTGTTTCTCTGTGGATTAAAGCAACACGAGGCAACGATATTGAAAATTTGAGAAACAATTTGAAAAGGGAAGAGGTTGTAGATTGGGGAATAAAGAGAATACGCAGCCTTATCAGCAACGGAAATTACTTGCACGGAAAATTGTCGGCAGCCAAACAGTCTAACTTACTAATACATTGATGTTATGAGAAATATATTTGCATTGATACTCTTATTTACGACTATATTCGGCATCAAAGAATCATTTGCTCAAACCGATGTTAAGCAGGTGTACGACCAATCGCTTGAGCAGCAGATAAAATCTTCGGTTGGGGTAGACAATTATTGGAATTTCTATCCGTCCTGGTATTATTCAATTTTACATAATAGCTATAAATCACGCAATTACGAAAACAACAATCTGATCCCGATAGATAGCATGTTGGTACAAACCGCTGCTTCATTGCTCAAGGTTATGCAGGCACATTTCGACATAGATATTGTTTATAAACAGGAAAAAGCTCATTGGGAAGACCGAAATAGCGACAGAGAATTGGCTTTGATGTTACATGAATTGAACAACGTTAAAGAGGCAATAGGGATATTGACAAATGCTTTTTCGGAACATAAAGTCCCATTGGAAATGGCACAAATTTGTTATGACGAATATGAGCGGATAAGTAACCAAGAGAAGATAATAGGAAACGCCCATCTTGATAATTCAAAAAAAAGAATTGGCTATGAACAGTGTTTGCAAAACTTCATTACTTTGCTTAACCGGTGTTACAAGGTCAATCAGTATTGCAAGTTTGTTTCGTATTATGATGATATTATGAATGTTATAAATAATTAAATTAAAGAAAGATGCTGCTTACTGTTTTGTTACAAGTCGTGTCTGTACCGCCACCGGATGAAGTGGCCGATTGGACTTCTCAAGATTTTTTCATGACGAATGTGATGAATTATATCTTGCAACTCAAGCATGATTACCTTTACAACATAGTCGATATCGACATGTATGTGAATTTCGCAACTGCGCTTGCCGGGCTTTTTACGTTTGTTTGGATAGCAGTGGAACTGTACCCTGTAATCGCAGGTGAAGCTCGTCTGGAAGTATTACGCATACTGCGCCCTTTTGCTCTTTCAATCGTGATAATGCTGTGGACTTCTTTTCTTCCCCTATTTATGTTTGTGGGTAATGCTATAGAAGTGCAAACGAAGCGGCAGTTCGACGACAGCGTAGTGGAAGTCAATGTGTTACATCATCAGAGGTTTCAGAAAATAAATGAGACATATTCATTGATTACACAAGCATCAACCTATGCTTCACGTGCAGAACATTACGAAAGGTCTGAAAATCACCAACAAGCCGACGTTCCGAGAGGATCATGGAATCCCATTGCGAGATTAGGTGATAAAATAAGTGAATTGGGTATATTGATTTTGGGCAATATAAAGATGGCGATTGTCCGTGTTTTCGACACAATCTGCTTTGTTATTATGAATGTGGTTGTTATCGGGATATTGTTTGTACAGTTTGCCACATTGATTATTTTGGCAATTTTAGGGCCTATATCTTTTGCGTTCAGTTGCCTGCGACCTTGGCGCGATGCATGGTCGCAATGGGTAGCACGATTTATTTCCGTTTCTTTATGGTCGGGCATTGCCTATTTGATGTGTTTTTGTGCGATGTCTTTGATTCGTGTGTTGCTTCAGGCTGAAATCGATCATCTTGACAGTGTGATTGCCGAAGGCATGTTTAAAGCGGCGGCGTGGAACGCTGTTTTTGGATATGACATTTTCTTTTATCCGGTTGTTTGTCTGATGACTGCATTTGGGCTATTTGGCGTATTTCCAATTTCCACCTGGATCATTCAAACTTCAGGCGGTCATGCTGCTGCGGCTGCCGGCATGGGTGCAGCTGCGAGCGTTGTTGCAATAGGTGCAAGAGGTGGAAAATAATAATCACAAATACAATTAATATGTTGATAAGGAACATAGAAAATAAGATGAAACTTGCTTTTTTCGTTACAATAGCGGGTTTGCTGACTTCAATTATTATAGTCTTGATAGTTGTGGTTAACACCAATAATTTGATTCGTGAGGAACGAAAATACGTATATGTGTTGGATGCGGGTATTCCAATGCTTGTTCAGCGTTCTCTGTTGGAAGAAAATGAAGAAGTAGAGGGGATGAGCCATGTAAATATGTTTCATTCTTTTTTCTTCAATTTGCCGCCCGACGACAGGTTTATCACAAGCAACATGAGGCGTGCAATGTATCTCATTGATGAATCCGGCGTGAAACTTTATAACGATTTGAGAGAGCGTGGTACGTTAAATCAAATTATTGCCAATTCAATATTATATTCCATTAAGACCGATTCAATTAATTACAACACAAATTCCAAAAAGTTTTATTATTATGGTACACAACGAATAGAGAGAACTACCAGCATAACGTACCGAAAATTGGTTTCGGAGGGCTATCTTATGAGGGTTGCGCGATCGGACAATAATCCGCATGGTTTATTAATTTACGAATACAAGATTTTACAAAATGACGACATCGAATCAAGAACAAAATCAAGAAGTGGCTTCTAATCAAGACGACAAAGACACGAAGGTTAAAAAAGCAATTAATTGGTTGGAAGAAAGAGGAAGACCGACAGCAATTGTCTTATTTTCAATTACGGTGTGTTTCTTCATCTTCTTTTGTATAAATACATGGAGAAATTTCAGCAATCCGCGTGTATCAACCGGCAACGAGCGACCGGAAATTAATTTTGCGCCTAAAGGGGTTTATGACTCAATGAAATATAACATTGTGGATGATTTGTCAGAATTGATGATTTTGATGGAACTTAAGAAGGAAATAGAAGAGATGCAAAAAGACCCCTCCAAGGCTGATTCGGCGAGAGTTGAAGAACTTTACAAACTTTTAATACAATAAATTATGGATTTTAAAAATATCTCATTCAGAAAAACAAAATATGGATTGCCTCTGATCATACTTCCCTTTTTAATATTGGGCGAGTGGGTTATTTGCGATATGTTGCCGGCACACGATACAGAAAATGTTGTCGCAACTGGAAAAATAGACGGATTGAATGCCGAATTGCCCGACCCGAATCTACTTACCCAAAGAGATAAATTGGACTTGTTACACGCATTGTTAAACCGGCGACAGGGTTTAGGAGGATTACAGGGAATTGTTGTCAATGATAGCAGTTCGATTGATGATGATGAGATGGATAGTATTCTGCAATCTTTCTCCGATGAAATTTCTATTTCAACCGAAGATGAAGTAGAAAATGCGTTGAGCGAATTACAGAGAAAATATTTTGGGGATAATGCGTTACTTTTTGAACAGCCTGTTGAAGATATACGACAACCCCAAGCTGCCCAGCTTGAAGAATTGGCTGTAATCAAAGCCCAACTTGCCCGGATGGATTCAATGCTACAAATACAAGGAGCAAATTTGAAAGAGGAAATCCAACCTGTAGATGAAGTTTTAATTGCTTCTAAAGCCAATCAGGGTCGGACAGGCAATTTTAATACGATAAGTAACAACAAAAAACAAACTTACATATCCGCTATTCTTGACGAGGCACAGACTGTCGTAAGCGGGTCGCGCATACGAATTCGACTTTTAGATGATATTTTTATTGGCGACAAACTTTTCAAACAGGGCGTATATCTGTACGGACTTGTTTCAGGTTTTTCGGCTCAAAGAGTAAACGTTGATATTACAAGTGTGTTGTACGGCGACCAAATACTGAAAACGAAATTGACGATTTACGATAATGACGGCATCAAAGGGCTTTATGTTCCAAATTCTGATTTTAAACAGCTTATGCAAATGGCAGGCAGCAGAATGGCACAAAGTTCGAATATGAGCATAAATTCAGGGCAAAGCGCCTACGAACAAATGCTATCTCAAATGGGACAGGATTTTTACAGAACGGTAACATCTACCTTATCGCAAAGGATACGGCAGAACAGGGCAAAATTGAAATATTCGTCAATTATTTACCTGATCAATGAAGATTTAAAGCAAAACAACTTTTAATTAATTATATATGAAGAAGATACTATTTATATGCTGTTTGTATGGGTTTGCAGGTTCAATTTCCAGCCAAGTAATCAACAAAAGCGGCGACGTTCAGACAATAAGAGTAAACGAGGAAGTCAGCACCCATATTACGATCGGCGAGCCAATTGAATATGTTGATATAAGCACAGACCGGATTACAGGTGATATCCCGATTAAGAATATTTTGAGAATAAAACCGATTGATATTGGTAGTGAGGTTAATTACGAAGATGGCGAGGTTTTGGCTATTGTTACGATTGTTTCGGAACGGTATAAAATTCAATTCAACTGCGTATATTCTTCAGACAGAGATAAGGCGTCGAGTAACGTCGATGTGAAAACAAACGATATGGCAAGTTATGTAAACACGAATATTGATATGCCGGAACTTGAAATGAGAAGGTTCGCTTGGTCCATTTGGAATACCGGAAGAAAGTATTTTGACGTTTCAAGAGAAGCATACAGGTTGCGAATAACGCTGAACAATATCTATACGATTAAAGGCAATTTTTTTATTGATGTGTCAATCCGGAACAAAACCAATATCGAATACGATGTTGATCAAATTCGATTCAAAATTGCAGATAAAAGAGTATTGAAAGGGACAAATTTTCAAGAAATTGAAGTTGAACCCATCTTGTCTTTAAATGAGGGAAGAACCTTTATTAAAGAGTTCCGGAACATTTACGTTTTCGAGAAATTTACTTTTCCAGACGAAAAGGTGTTTACGATTGAAGTATCGGAGCAGCAGATATCCGGCAGAACGCTAATTCTCCGGATTGATTATGCCGACGTTTTAAATGCGGATTCTTTCAGTAGAAGTGTAGTGTTCTAAAAATCCATGGTGATGAAAAAAATATTTTTGATACTTCTTTGTGCCGCCTGTTCTTCCTCTTTCGTTAAAGCCGGCGAAGGCGACTATTACGTTTCCTTTTCGGGTGGATTGCTGCACTATAAGGCAATGTCATACGGATTAATGCTTGAAAAATCCTTAGCTTACCATAACGCTTGGGAAATCGGAATTGATTATTATAATCAATATTTCACAAAACCTTTCGATGCAGTAAAAGAGAAAGAGTTTAAATACACGGAGATACTTTTTGAAGGTGCTTATAAAATCAATATGGTGCGTTACCGGAATGCAAATTTGCGCTTTCGCGGCGCTATCGGGGTTGGCGTAAATGAAAGAGAAAAGTTTACATTATCTTTGTCCCCGGGATTTGAATATACCTATACCTGTCCATCGAACCTGCAGCTGTTTATTGCTGAAAAAACTCAGTTTTCGTTTTGGACTAACAACAAGTCATGGTTTCGGGTTGGCGTGATGATAGGGTTTAAAATTCCTTTGAGGTTTAACTAATTAAATGTTTTTTACTATGGATACAGTGAACAAGTTTTTAAACAAAAATGTCATATTCTTTATTGCCTCGATGACGATTATTTTTGCCTTTACAGGGTGCGGCAAAGACGACGATCTGCAGAACGGAGAAGAGAATCGAAATAGCGAACCTTATAAGGTTCGCTTAGAACTTTCCGTTGATGAAGGGGAGGACTTGAGGATTTTGATAGGATTTGCAAATTACAACTTTATTGAACAAAGCGGACAATTAGCTGGTTTGCCACGTACTGAATGGCTATTTGAAGATATAAGTAGTGCCATACCATCGCCTTTTATCGGTGAGTTCGAACTGCCCTGGTATTTCAATAAATTTTCATTTATAGCCAACGTTTTTGAACATTTACCCGATGAAGTACTGCAAACGAAAAATATTTATGGTAAAGTGTATGTGAATGACAATTTGCTTGTTTCGTCTTCAAGCAAATATGGCTGGACTTGCGTTATTGAATATGATTCAAATAAAAAGAGGTACATTATCAGTTACAGTGGAGGAAACATAATGGAAAAAGACAAACTCTAAAGCTACCCATGAAACGGCTAATTTTTGTATTTGTATTCTCTATCGCTACTTCATCAGGCTTTGCGCAAGATGCGTTAAGCATTTTACAGGGTGTCCTGGATGGCGTGATGAGTTCAATAAGCAATGGACAGAATCTGGGTTCATCGGGAACAAACCTGTGGGATATATTTGACCTTGGCGGAGGAGGTTCTTCCGATTGGTCGTCGCTTGGTATTGACTTTGGACTTGGCGGAAGTGGCGCCTTCGGGAAAGGAGGAATTTTCAATGGTGTGTTTGGAGGATTATTGGCCGGGGTGATGGGGTTCGACGAGATACATAACGACGCTTCCATGAATAGCAATATCACTTGGGCAATTGTTCATACAAAAAATATCCATCAAAGTATAAAAGAGAAGCAGGAAAAAATCATGAGCAAGCAGGATAGTATCAATATGCGCATCTATCAACTGTATTTGCTCGAAGAAAAAACAAGGGAATACCTTTCTACCAAACAAAACGATGCCGTCGAAATCGAAGAGATCTCCTATGTGTTAAATATAGCCAACGACATCAAAAACAACTTTATCGCAATTGGAAACTTGAAAGATAAAGACCCGGCAATCAAAGCGAAATATGAAAAGTTAACCTTAACTGTTTTTGAACGCTCTGCGAGAATGTATTTGAAAATACAAAATTTTGCCCGTGTGGACGGCAATCGTAACTTGCTGAACAACCAAAACAGAAATGCAATCATTATTGATACCGTTCAGGAGCTGCGCGAACTGAGAGGTATTTCGCTGATGACGCTTAAACAATGCGAGGTCGTACAATACGCTTCGGAAATCGAAAATGCTGTAAAATTGAGATAAATGAGAAGAGTCAAGATGTTTTTTATGGGAATTGCTTTAAGCGCTTCAACATGTTTGGCTCAGAGCGATGTGAAGTATGAAATAGCGCACATTGATTTGCTTTTACTATCCGTTACATACGGAGGCTTGGAAATGGCTTGGAAGTTGGGGATGCAAAACGCAATGGATAATATCTACCTGCATCAAACGACTACCGACAGCATGTTTTACAAAATGATTGTCCTCGAAGAAAAAACACAGGAATACCAACGACAACTGAATGAGAAGTTATTGAAAACGTTGAATGAAAATTACATCGACAATATTATCAAGGACATACAAAAGAATCAAGATTGGTTGGATGAGTATGCTTTTTTATATCCGGACTACCGCGAAATGATAGCCGATGCAAACAATTACATCAACAAAAGAGCAGACCAAATCAGGAAATATATAGATGATGCTGCTAAAAAAACAGGCAATACGGGACGACTTGACAATAGAGAACGAAACAGGTTGCACGTCTATGTATTGGACGAGTTGATGAAATTGAAATCCTATTCACAGCAGTTGTGTACGATGTTGTTTGCTTTAAATCCCGATGGAAACAGATTGATATTACCTAACCTGGAATAATTATGAAACGGATTGTCGTATTGTTTCTTTTAGTTGCATCTTTTACTCCAAATGCCTACGCCCAATATTGGGATTGGGTTGTCGATGCGAAAACATCGGCGGCTTTTGTTGAGAATTACGGTACACAAATGGTAAAGTTGGGCGAGTGGCTTGTACTTTATAAGTTGATAGAGGAAGAACATAAGCAAATTGCCGAAAAAGCGACCTTTATCCATATGGTGCGCGACAGCCTTTTTAAGTCCATGCAGGACGTACATGGTATATTGAATCAAGACGATCAGAAAACAGTTGAATTAGCGTTCGATAATTTGAACGAATATTACAACAGGATAAAAACAAAAACAGACGATGATGCCGATTTACAAGATATATGGATTCAATACGAGAATTTTGTGGTTAAACACTCGGCTGATTTGTTGGCAATGGCGTCTATGGCAACAGGCGGAGGTGATGAAAAAAACCTTTTGGACAAACAGCAACGTTTGGCTTTACTGAATTACGTCATATCGTCTTTGCGCTACCTGAAAGCCTATTCAAGGAGTCTGCACGACCGACTCGAAGTTACTTCGCATCACCAAACCATACTGAATGTTATTCACGATCGAAGATAGTACGGATTATGCGCGAAGAAAGCCCCGAATTAGTAAAAATGCACGAATTTTTGCGTGCTATCGTGTATTTTCTTGTATTACTTGAAATAGCCGTTTTTATCAATATCAATTTGGGGGAAACTTTCCATGTGATAATGGTAAGAACAGCAAAAATTTACACCAATATTTTATATTCCAAACTGTTTATCCTTTCCGTTCTTGTTTTTACCTGCATAGGTACAAAGGCACGTAAAAATATTGAACTGAAGCCTTTAAGAGATATTGCACTCCCTGTTTTTGGGGGATTGATATTTTTCTTTGGAAGTACACTGTTTGTTCCGGACAAGACGTTGAAAACACTTCCGGCATTGAATTTTTCCGATTACTTGTTTATCGTATTTTCTGTAGTGGGTACGTTATTGCTGAATATCGGCTTTGATAATATTTCCAAATTTGTGCAGCATAATCTGATGAAAGACCGGTTTAATATAGAGAACGAATCATTTGAACAAACAACTAAACTTATCGAAACGGAATATTCCGTTAATCTACCCATGTCATTCTATTATAAGAATAAAAGACACAAGGGTTGGATTAATATCGTCAATCCTTTCAGGGGCACATTGGTTATGGGGACTCCCGGAAGCGGCAAGTCGTTCACGGTTATCAATTCGTTTATACGACAACTTGCGGCAAAAGGTTTCAGCCTTTGCGTGTATGATTTTAAGTATCCTGACCTTGGCCGACTGGCCTATTATCAATTTGTAAAGCACAGACAAAAAGGCGTTTTGCCCGAAAGTGCGGTTTTTAACGTGGTGAATTTTGTGGATATTGAAAAGTCGGTCCGGTTCAATCCCATAAAACCCGAATATGTCAATACATTGGCGGCGGCGGGAGAAACGGCGGAAGCATTGATTGAGGCATTAAAAAAAGGAGTGAACACGCCGGATTCGGGGGGCAATGAGCAGTTTTTTACCCTGTCTGCCGTAAATTTTGTGACTGCCGTAATCTACTTTTTGTCGAAGTACGAAAACGGAAAATATTGCGATTTCCCGCACATAATTTCTTTTATGAATGGAAGTTATGAAGATATATTTAAGGTGTTATATACCAACGTGGAACTAACAAGCCTTCTGTCCATGTTTTATACTGCATACCGAAACAGGGCTTATGAGCAATTGGAAGGACAGATAGGCTCTGCAAAAGTGGGGATTTCGAGGCTCGCCACGAAAGAGAGTTTCTGGGTATTGACCGAAGACCCTAAACGCCCTCCGGTCAATCTCAAAATCAGTGACAAGGACAATCCGAGTTACCTGGTTATTGCCAATAGCGCGGAAACACAAAACATTAATAGCGCCTTGAATGCGTTGATGCTAAACCGACTTGTAAGGCTAATCAACTCAAGAGGCAATAGGCCATGTGCTATTTTAGTCGACGAGCTGCCAACACTTTATTTCTATAAGTTGGAAAATTTACTTTCAACAGCACGGAGCAACAAGGTTGCAGTTGTTTTAGGGCTTCAGGAACTCCCGCAGTTAAAATCCTCATTTGGACGAATGGGTGCAGAACAAATAATTTCCGTCATCGGCAATGTGATAGCAGGTTCTATACGCAATAAAGAAACGCTCGATTGGCTTGAAAAACTGTTTGGAAAGATCAAACAGCTTAAAACAAACTTGTCGATTGACAGAGATAGGCAGACGGTTTCGTTGAATGAGAATTTAGACTTCTTGATTCCGGCGTCAAAGATTGCAGATTTACCAACTTCCGAATTTGTGGCTCAAATTGCGCTTGATTATGGCATAAATCAAGAAGATTTTAAAAGTACCAAATATAATTGCAGGGTTGAACTCGACATCGAAGCTATTAAAAGAGAAGAAAAAGCATATTTCGATACGCCGGTTTATTATCAATTTGCCTCTAACGAAGAACGCGATTTGATCCTAATGCAAAACTTTCAACGAATCAATAAGGAGGTGGCAGAATTTACCGAAAAAATTATTTTCGCCGCGCCCGACAAAGACGATGAATGAAGTAATTAAGAAAAATATTTGTAATTTGACGAAAAAAACGTATCTTTGCAAACGATGTGCGAATTTCAAAACGGTGTTATTATGTATACAGTAATAGTTACATACAGCGGAAGGAACAAGATTGCGAAAGCGCTTATAAATTCTTTGGCAACCATAAAAGGAGTTGAAATTAAATATAATTTCTCCAAGAACGCTTACAAAAACGGCCTCGATATGAGGCTATTGATGATATAAAGCATGGTCGGGTAGAAGTTTACGGAAATTTTGAAGAGTACAAAGAAGCAACGGATAAAATGTTAGGTTATGTATGAAATTCGTCCGACAAAAAGGTATAACAAATAATCATTCGGGAATTTTTTGAATAAAACAGAAATGCTATGATGCTGTTAATAAGAATTATGTATTATATATCAATCGCCGGCTTGACTTTAGTTGCGTTCTTTAAGCCGGCAGGGAACTTTTTGAACACATTTTTCTATGAAGATGCAAAGTATGATTTTTTATGGTTGTTTTGCCTTATATTTCTTGCTACGTTTATGGTTTTGAGAATTGGCGATATTCTTTATGCGATACGTTATCCCGAAAAAATTCAGGCGAAAAAACGAAAACACAGATTTTCTTTTCTTGGATTGATACAGAGCATTTTATTAGGTTTTGTTATAGGGAGTTTTTTTACGCGGGAGTGATTTTTCCCTCGCAAATAATTGAAATATCATTTTTTTCTTCTAATTTTGCATTTTTTAACGTGAATTTATCAATTTCTTTATACCTGTGTGATGAATGATTCTGTGTCTTTCGATGTGTTATTATGCGACCGTTTACGACGATTGCGTAAGAGATTAGGCCTGACAACAAAAGTACTTGCAGAACAAATCGGATTAGATTATCAGCAAATAGTAAGAATGGAATCTGAATATTCTTTTGCCGACAACCGAGTTGTTAAACAAGGGACAAACGGAAGTGCATACGTTCTTTTACGATTGTTGGAATACTACAGAAGCCGGGTTTCTCTCGATGAACTTTTTAATCCGAATATTGCTTTTCACGACATTGCAATTGACCCAATAAACGAAATAGATGTTCAAAAAGAACTTATCAAACGAAAACTTCAATCGCTTATAGCCGTGATGGAGGATATTAATTGCATATTGTAAATCAACTTTTCCAATGCGCTGGGAATGAAGTTCTCGCTTATTGTTTAACGCCTCTGTACCTCTTTGTGCATAATAAAGGAAAACGATTTCATCCGTTTTCCTTTTCTACGGCAAAAGCAATGATGTCTATCCTTTCAACGAAACAGGCAAGCACAGGAACTTCTCTATTCCCAATGTCTTTTCCAGTCTTTGCGTAAGGCGTGCCGGTCACGATGACTGTTGCAAACTTTTTCAGATGTTGTATAATGCTCGGCGCATTTTCCCCTTTGTAGTTTTGGGTACACTCCAGTTTGGGCGCATCTTTGCCCTTGCCTGTTTCATACAGCATAAACGAAATAAAGTTTCCGTTTTTGCTTTCTACCGCTCTTGCATCGGCAATCAATTTGCCGGAAAATGTAATGTGATTCATAGCGTTAAAATGTTAATTTGTTAATATATAGGTGTTAATTCGTTTGTTATAATCTTTTCAAGTTCTCCTTTTGCTTCCTGCATTATCGACACAATGTAATCCAATATGGGTTGCGGGTCAATATATTTGCCGTTAAACGCCATGCCGAAATGGAGGTGTTCGCCGGTTGAACGTCCGGTACTACCCGATATGCCTATCGGTTGTCCGGCTTCAACGGCATCTTTGGCAGATACAAGTCGTTGAAACAGGTGTCCGTAGGTTGTAACAAATTCGCCGTGTTGTACCTGCACAAACTCCCCAAGGTCCCTGTTTTTGCCCGACTTCACGACCTTTCCGGGCATAACCGAATACACATAGTTAAAATCCGCGTCAAAATCTATCCCTCGGTGAAATCTTCGCTTTCCTGTTATCGGGTCGGTACGATAACCGTAGGGCGATGTTACTGTCAATTCATCGACAGGCAACGACAAATATTGCCTTTTCCTCATACCATCTAATACTATCCTGCCCGGCTCGTTGATATTATCCGGCATTCCTGAAGATTGTACGGTTTTGATTCTGTCTGTAGTTTGATTGGATATATTTTCTTCTATGATAGCATCAGCTTCCGGCGATTTCAACCTGTCTTTTGGAAGTACGGTATTGAACTGCGCCCATATTTGAACACCATAGACGATAAAAACAATAAACATCAGCACTTTTTTGTCGTGAAAAATTATCATAATATAAAAAATAATCCTATCTTTGCGGCAAAGATAATTATAATTTGATTACAAACAAGTTTTTTTATGAAGATTTCATTAGATGATTTTCCATATGATGATTTGGCTTTGTTAGGAATGCCGAAAGAAAGGGTTTTGAATTTGGACAGCCGGAATGTTACCGCCTTGATGCAAGGCAGAATGACAGGCGTATTGCCTCTCGAAGTTCGGAAAGAAAACCGCGCGTTTTTGTTGGATGCAAAACTTCAGCTTAACAAGTTGAATGATAAAATCGAAATCGCTATTTTCCCTGTTCGGAAAAAGATAGATAACAGTCAATTTAGGTTTTCGGAAAATGAACTGTTAAAATTGTATGCAGGGCAGATCGTGCAGAAAAATTTTGAAGGTAAAAGATTTTTTTTCCAACTCGATCGCGAAACATTCAACGTTTTTCGCGCCAAAGCCTCCGATATAACCACTCCCTTTGATATGGATTCAAAAACACGCGAAAGGCTGTTGTCGGGAAATTTTATCGAAGTACAAACCGAAAAGGGACTTCGCAGGGTTAAACTTGATTTTTTCACCCCCAATCGTTTTGTTTTTGATGATGACAAATTGAATTTACGATATTACGGTTCTCATTTTCAAGATACTGAATTGTATAATGCCAATACGCTCAAATACAATCTAAAGGATTCGGATATGCAGCGTTTATTGGATGGGCAAAGGACAAACATCGTTGAATTGGAAAATGGACAAAAGGGGAAGATTGGACTTCATCGGGATGAAACAGGCAGGGTTTTAATGCAATTTTATCCGGTAAAGAATAGTATAAACAATGATATTCATCTTGATGCCGAACGGTTTCAAAAACTGCAACGCGGCGAAACTGTAACAACCGATATAGACGGTAAGATATTTGTCGTACAATTGGATAACGAAACAAACGAGGTTTTAAGAAAACAACTTGCCCATATTGACATCAGCCGGATTCGAGGTTTGGAAGTAGGCAATGCAGATAGAGAGCGGCTTTTGGCAGGGCAGTCCATAATGTTGAAAAACGATAAAACAGGCGAATCGGTTGCGGTGAGAATTCATCTTAACAACGAAAACGGACTTGAAATCAAAGACGATAAATACAAACTAAAAGCGATTTATTCAGCTGGCGAAAAATCCAATCGAGTACTTGAGAGTATTTTCCCGAATCAAGTAGACCGCGATAGTTTTGTCAGCCGCAATTTGCTTAATAAAGTAGACCTGGATAATACGGCGCGAGTGGCATTTGACTTGAAGCAACGGATAGATTATGATTTTCATCATGTGGGATATGCAGGTGTTTTGCAGACCGACCGAAATCTTGCCGAACTGCATGATTTTATTTTAGGACAACAATCGCCGGTTAATGGAATCAAAAGATAATATATACTTACTCTAAAAACACGAATTACTATGACACAGGACGAATTAAAAGGAAAAAGTTACGACGAACTAATAGAGTTACGTCAGAAAGGCAAAATAAACTTGGTACAGTTTATTCTTGCACAGGAAGACATTGCTTCTTATTTTATCAATGCAATGCAGCAATACGGTCTCGAATTGAACGACGAGAATGCTCAGGCGTGGCTTGATGATTATGAAGCAAAAGAACTGAAAGACGACGAAGGAGCTGAAGAAGCATTTTTTAATTCTTTAAATGTTTGATTATGACTAATTTGTTTGATTCAAAATCCTTGCAGTTATTGAGCGATCTTATCAGGGAAAAAATTGACGCTTCAACTGATAATTGGAAAAAACCATGGTTTACCGTCTCACAAGGATTTCCGGTTAATATCGCATCAAAGCATAATTATATAGGATTCAATGTTTTTTCATTGTCATTGCAAGCTGAAAAATGCGGCTATCCTCTCAATGGTTGGGCATCGTTTGAACAGTTCCGGAAAATGAATGCCCAAGTCAATAAAGGAGAACGAGGAACATATGTGTACTATTGGAAATGGGATTATGTGATGAAAGACGATCCGCAGAAAAGTATTTCTTCAAAGGAATATGCGAATTTGCCCACCGATGTACAGGCGCTTTATAAAAAACGTTTCATTTTCAAAGAACATTGCGTTTTTAATGTCAATCAAACAAATCTTACAGAAGCAAATCCGAAACGTTATGACGAAATAAAGGAAAGATTTAAACAGCCAACGCTTAAAGACGAAAACGGAATGTACAAACATGCCGCATTCGATAAAATGATCGAAAATCAGTCTTTTATTTGCCCTATCAATGTCAAGCAAAGCAACAGGGCTTTTTATATTCCGTCGACACATGAGATTACAATACCATTAAAAGGTCAATATCAAGAAGGAAAACACTTCTACGGAACAGCATCTCATGAGTGCATTCATGCGACAGGTAAACAATTAGGCCGGGAAATGAAAGGCTTTTTTGGAAGCCCGGACTATGCAAAAGAGGAATTGGTTGCAGAAATAGGTGCCGCTTTAACAGGCATGTCGCTTGGATTTCAAACTACCATTGAGGAACACAATGCTCAATACCTGAAAAGTTGGGAGGCGGAAATAAACAGCACGAACAAGGCGGACAAAAGTTTTCTTTACAATGTTGTAAAGGAGGCCGTTGCTGCATGTAATCTGGTGGCTGATTGTGTTCATAAAGAAGAACTTAAATTGCAAAACAAAGAGATTGCCGAACAATCTAAAGTAGATACGTCAAAACTTGTGTCTGGGGAAATTGATTTCAGAGATGACAACAAGCCTGTAATTGTATCAAAGCCCGATACGCCGCAAAAACCTGTCGAAGAAGTGAAAGATCCTTTCCAATTACAAAAAGGGGAAACCTACATGTATGCGGTTGACAATCGAAAGGTTATATTCGATGGCGCTCATGGCGGAGTTTACAATTTCCATTATGAGAATTCGGGATATAAATTTCAATTGGTTTCTGACGGTAAACCATTGAAAATTATAAAAAACCTGCCAGAAGACCATTCTATTAACATAAAGGAAAAAGTTGGTGAACAGAATACGTTCTTTTTTCAAAAAAGCGAAATTCCTAAAGATGATTTGAAACGTATTGGTATGAGTACATCCGACTTTTCGGCTTCTGATATGAAAAGACTTTTGCAGGGCAAAGAAACTAACACGGTTTTCAATATCAATGGGGCGGAAGGCAAAAAATATATTGGTACTTTTTCACTCAGTCGCAACGATGACAACAGCGTAGAATTTTTATTCAAACCTTCAACCGAACAAAAAATTTCTAAAGGAATTAGACTTTAATACATGGGCACATTTCAAGAATATAAAGATAAAGTATCTATACTGCAATTAGCAGAATATTTGGGTTATAAACCCCTCAAGGGAAGATATACAAAAGCGCGACCTGTGTTACGTGATGCAAACGGCGATACAATTTTGATTAAGAATCCGACAACCCCCACAATTCAAGTTTATTGGAATTTGAATAACAATCTGCAACATGGCAGCGTTATTGATTTCGTTAAAAACAACATCGAGCGATTCGTGATTACGGGACGTAACGAAATTGACAGTATCAATAAAATTCTTTCCCACTTTTCAGGTATTTCATACGATAACAGCAGCTACAAGCAAGCCCCATTGAGCGAACAAAAGATTTTTAACGAGGCAGATTATACAACAAGTATTCCGGTAATTAAAGATTTGCACTACCTGACCGGCGAAAGAAAGTTAAGTCCGGAAACGGTACAGACATTTATTCCGTTTATTCGATTGGTCGAAAGCGGCGGATATAAAAATATTGGCTTTCCTTTTGTAATAGCTGATAAAGACGATAAGATACGAGGCTACGAACTGCGCAATTACGGATATAAATCATTCTCTGCGGGAGGGGATAAAATTCATGCTTCATGGATAGCGGATTTCTCTGCCAACAAAAACGAAGTGAGAAATATATTTTTCTTTGAATCGGCTATTGATGCGATGAGTTTCTTTCAGGTTAAACAGGGAACATTCAATCCGGAACAGTCGGTTTTTATCTCTACCGGTGGCTTTCCGGGTATTCAACAATTCGCACACGTAATCAATGGTTATCCGAGCGATGTAAGGCTTTATGGTTGCCACGATAACGACTTGCAAGGTCAGTTATTTAATATTATGCTTGCCTGCGTAAAGGAAAATATATCCTGCATTAAAAACAAGTTAGGCGATAGAATTGAATTTATTACAAACGACAAAAAATTTTCTCTGCTGAACGAAAGGGTTTCATTGTCAAATTTCTATCGTTTTTGCGGATTTGAATCCAATGTCAAAACTAAAAAGCCCGGGGGGAAAGATTGGAACGAAGTCCTTCAAAATCTGAATGTCATAACCAACGACAGAAAACCCGTTTTCGATAAAAAAAGAAGCTAAACGTTTTTGCACAATCCAATGATAACCCTCAAACCAACATTCCGTTATTGGCTGCTGACAAACCTTGCCTGGCTTGTAATCCTTTCCCTTTTGTCGCTTATTGTTGTTTTTTTTGCATTGCCGTTCCTTTTGAGATTGTTGTTAGGTGGCTTGTCTATTGTTATTCTCTTCGGTATTTCTTGGAATTACCTTGTTCTTTACAACATTACTTATATAATAGAAACCGAACAGATTATTATAAAACATGGTGTTTTTCATCGCGTTACCGATTACCTTGAAATGTATCGCATTTACGATTATCAAAAGACACAAAACATTCTTGAAATAGCCTTCGGGTTGATGAACATTGTTTTGATTACCCGCGACTCCAGCCACACTCATGTTATATTTCGGGGAATAATGAACAAAGACGATGTGATTCCTGTTATCCGAGAAAGAGTTGAAACCGAAAAGCAAAGAAAGAAAATTATTGAATTTAATAACCCTTTGATATAATACGTATGGCAGAAATTAGTCCAACAGACGGATATCAACTAAGGTTGCATGGTTTCCTGAAACAATACCATTCGTATATGTTTACGGAAGAACAAAAGCAATCTACGATTGACTTTATTGTGTTGAGAGCTGCAGAAGCAGCAAAAGCATATAAAAACGCTTGGGATAATGGAGGAACTCCAATTGAATGTGATTGGGCAGCAAACGAGTCGTTACATGCCGGGTTTGAGTTTTCGCCCATTACATACCTTACAGAAATTTGCCGGAACGTGACCGGTTACGAAATGACTACTGACGAAGCGTGTGAAATATACGGCAATCTTCAGGTTAAAGAGATTCTTGACCGCTACGGAACAGATATTGAGGGCAACGACCAGGAATACCACTGCGTAAAAGAACTCGCTCCGTTCTTTAAGAAATACAAGGGGATAAAAGATAAAGAGGAAAGATATTTAGATGATTTGCCATCGTGGTAACATTAAAAGATAAACTTATTGCCAATACTGAAGCAATAGAAATCGTTTTAAAAAATGATGCACTTCCGCCCACACAGGCTGAACGTGATAAACTTCTATTGTATTCCGGCTTTGGCGACCTTAAATGTATTTTATTAGACCCAGCCAAACCAGATGAGTTCCCGCAGGCTGAAAAAAAACTTATTCCGCTTGTAGAACAACTACATGCTACCATTCGTACATTTGCGCCGACAAAATATGATAAATATATCGAAAGTCTTAAAGAAAGCGTATTAACCTCGTTTTTCACACCTCCCGAAATAGTCAAATCCATTGACGTTGCGTTTCAAACTAATCGCTTGTCGTTTAGCAATGTGTTAGAGCCGGCGGCGGGGCTTGGAGTGTTTACAGGCATCAAAGGGGAACATTATACGATGATTGAAAAAGATGAATTGACCGGCAAAATCCTTAAAGCGCTTAATCCGGATAAAAATGTATTGATACAGGGATTTGAAGATATATCTGCAAAGTTTAACAAATCTTTTAATTTAGTTATCTCAAATATCCCATTTGGCAATTACAGAATTTTCGACCCTGTTTATTTGAACAGCAAAGATGAAATCAAACGGCGTTCTGCAGACACGGTTCATATTTATTTTTTCGAGAAAGGATTAGATGCGCTGAAAGATGGTGGTATCCTTGCTTTTATTACTTCAACAGGCGTAATGGATGCACGACGACATCAACCCATCCGGGAACATCTTTTGTCGCGCTCTCATCTTATCTCTGCCGTTCGTCTGCCGGAAAACACATTCGACGACACGCTTGCTCAATCCGACCTTATTATATTGCAGAAAGATAGCAGTCGTTATGCAAATCTAACGCCCGATGAACAGCGTTTTATTCAGACGGTCAGGATTGATGAAGATGTGGAAGTATTTATGAATCGGCTATATGCAGACAATCCAAATCGTTGCATTCATACCAAAGCAACTCTGTCAACAAATATGTACGGAAACCCCGATATGCGCTTTTTCTTTGAGGGAAACAAACAGGATATTGCTGATGCCGTATTGCGCGTCATATCGCACGATGTGCAGCAAAACACAAACAGAAAGCTGTTTCTGCGATTCAACAAAACGGAACAGGCTATCACAAACCGCCCCATTCAACTCTCCCTGTTCGACGACGTAATTATACCCACAAATCAAAAGCAGACTTTTCTATTTAATAACCTTGCCTTCAACGAAATCGGTAGCTATCAGGTTAATGGTAACTTAATCGGGATAGCTATAGAAAATAGTATTGCGGAAGCGATTGAAGAAAAAAACGAACATATCAGACAGGCAATTTCAGATTATTGCCGATTGCGCGACGCCTATTTTGAACTGAAGAATTACGAGTTCCAACATTTAAGAGAATCTTCACAGCTTCGCGACGAACTGAACCGGGCATACAGCACTTTTGTCAATACTCCGTTGGCGCAATATGCGTTTCAACGACAAATGACCATTGCAGACTTCAGTAATTACATTGTCAACGAACCATCTAAAAACGAAATTCAAAGCCTTGAATTTAATCTGAATGGCCAAACACAAAAAGCCGATATCTTCTTTGAGCCGGTTGCCTTTGCAAAGGAAAAAACGGAATATACTCCGTCTGAAGCATTGGCTTTCTGTCGAAACAAACTGAACAAGGTAGATCTTCAATATATCAGCCGCCTGACAGGAATGAATACCGATATGATTCTTCAAGAATTGCAAGGGCAAGTGTTTTTGAATCCTGTTACCAGTGAATGCGATACTGCCGATGTATTTCTTTCCGGTAATGTAGTCGAAAAGTTGGAACAAACGTACAAGGCGCTTCAAAACGATAAGGATAATTACCAACTTCGTCTTTCGTTCGATGCATTAAAATCCGTGATTCCCGAACGGATACCTTTTCATGAAATCGGAATCAACCTTGGCGAGAGATGGATCCCGCAAAAATTTTATGATAATTTCGCAACCGAATTATTCAATGCAAGATCGACGGTCGTCTACAATCCCTTGATTGACAATTTTAGCGTTACATCAGCATGGAATTACTATGCCAACACCAAACTATCCGTTCGTACGGCCAACAGGCATTATTCCAACGACCAGGTGTTGGAATTTGCGCTGCATGACCGGATCCCCGATTGCACCAAAACCATAATTAAGGATAACGAGGAAATCAGAGTTCCAGACATTGAGGGAATACAGAAGATCAATGCCGCTATTTCGGAAATTCAGGCAGAGTGGTACGATTTTATCAATAAAATGAAAGAGTCGGAAAAATATGAACTCGAATCCATCTATAACAAATATTTCAACTGTTTTGTCTTGCCCAAATTCGATGGCTCATTTCAGACTATGCCCGGATTAAATTTACACACGTTAGGTTACAATGACTTATATGATTCGCAAAAAGATGCGATTTTGAGGATTAAACAACAAGGCGGAGGCATTATCGACCATGAGGTAGGAGGTGGTAAAACAGCAGTAATGTGTTGTGGTGCATACGAACTGAAAAGACTTGGCCTCTGTAACAAGCCGCTGATTATAGGAATGAAGTCCAACACTGTCGAGATTGCGAAAACTTTTGAGAAAGCATACCCCGATGCCAAACTCCTGTACGCATCTGCAAAGGAATTTTCGGTCAAAGAACGCGAAGATTTTTTTAACAGGATACAGAACAATAATTGGGATTGCATCATCATGACGCATGAGCAGTTTAGCCAAATTCCTATGTCGAAAGAAGTACAATATCAAATTTTGGACGAGGAACGTTGGAAGTTGATCAACGCTTTAGACACAATCGACGGCGACGACCGTAATATGAAAAGACAAAAAAAATTGCTCGAAGCACGGTTAAAAAACCTTGTCGTCAAAATCAAAACCTTGAATTATAAAATTGACAGCAAAAAAGATACCGGTGTGGTTGACTTTGCAACAATGGGGATTGACCATATCTTTTGCGACGAGAGCCACAAATTTAAAAATCTTATGTTTCAAACCAAACATCAAAGAGTTGCAGGAATAGGCAACTCTACCGGCTCTGAACGTGCAATGAACATGAAATATGCGATACGCACCATTCAACGAAAGACAGGGCGTGATATGGGCGCTACGTTTTTATCCGGGACAACTATTGTTAATTCCTTGACCGAATTGTATTGTCTGTTTGACTATTTGAGGCCGCAGGCGCTCGAACGGCAAGGCATTTTTTGCTTCGATGCGTGGGCGGCTACATTCACACGAAAAACCAAGGAACTTGAATTTGGCGTAACAGGCAGTTTGCAGTTTAAAGAACGTTTCCGGGAGTTTGTAAAAGTACCCGAACTTGCCAAAATGTATGCCGAAATCACCGACTACAAAACCGCAAAAGACATTGGGATAGAAAGGCCCGAAAAAAACGAAATACTTGTTCAGTTGGAAAAAACCGAAGCGCAGCGCGATATGTTTGAACGCCTGAAAGAATTTGCCAAGACCGGCGACGGCAAATTAATTTTCAGAGATGAACTTTCATCGGACGAACATTCGGCAAAAATGCTTATTGCTACAAACACTTCAAAAAAGGCGTCAATAGATATGCGCCTTATAGATAGTGTTATATACGATGATACTTCGGCAAACCGGACACAGGCGATTGCCGATAATGCATTTTTATATTATAAGCGATTTAACGACCAAAAAGGGACACAATTCATTTTTTCCGACCTGGGTGTTTACCAAAAAAGCGAAGAAAAGTTCGACGTTTATACCGATATAAGAAACAAACTTGTCGAAAAGGGTGTTCCGGAACAGGATATTGCTTTTGTGCAAAACTATAAAACAGATAGGCAGCGTGAACGATTACAGCAGGACATGAACAACGGCGCAATCCGTATTCTCATCGGCAGCACCGAAAAAGCAGGGACAGGTATTAATGCGCAAGAGCGTTGCGTTGCGATTCATCACGTCGATATTCCCTGGACTCCAAAGGATTTTGAACAACGCAACGGACGTGGCGTACGGAAGCATAACAGGGTTGCAAAGATTTTCAATTACAACCAAGTAGATGTTTTTGTTTATGCAACAAAGGAAACTTTAGATGTTTACAAATTCAACCTCGTAGGCAATAAAGACCACTTTATTAAGCAAATCAAGAATAGTTCCATCAATGTTCGTACTTTGGACGAAGGCGCTCTCGACAAAGATTCAGGCATGAGCTACAGGGAATATATAGCTGTTCTTTCGGGCAACCAAGACCTTTTGGAAAAGGCAAGGTTAGAGAAGCAAATATCGCAATTCAAGATGGAAGAAAAGATTTTCAACGAACGAAAATTTGTCAGAGAAAACAAAATCCAACAACTGCAAGTAGACCGCCAAAAGAACGAAACGTTCCTTGCCAAGTTTCGTTCCGATAATGAAAAGTTTATGAGTTTTCAGAGAGATAACCGAGGAAATGTGATTGCCGAAATGGTAGTAAGCGGACAAAAATATACCAATATCAAGGCTTTTGGGGAAGCGCTTAACAGGGAGCTCGACAGGCCTGTCAAGGCCACCGAAGTTTACAACAGAATCGGAAGCTACGGCGGTTTTGGAATACTTCTGTATGCTGAAAAATTGACAATGCAGGGCAGTTTGGAAATAACATACCAAAACAAACTTTTTATTCAGGGGGAGTTAAAGTATTCGTACCAAAAAGGCAATGTGGCACGAACGCCCCAACTCGCAGGCGAATACCCGCAGAATGCTTTAAGAAGAATAGGTGACACAGAAAAGGGCTTGATTGCACAATTTGAAACGAAAAACAGAGATATTGATTCTCAAATTAAGGTTTTAAAGGAAATGTCGTTTGCTTTTCCAAACAGGGAAAAATTGATTGAAGCGGAGGGCAGGTTGAGAGCGATTAACCACAAACTTGAACTTACGTTCGGGGAAAGTGGTTTTATCATTGAACAGGCTTTAAATCAAAAAGAAATGAAAGGATATGGGATTAAATAAAAAAGTATTATCTTTGCAGTAGTTGCTTATACACCATCTACTCCGACACTTTGGGAAAAGGCAATATAAATCGAACAAAAATATGCAATTTGGTGTACTTTCTGTTGCAGATTTATGGGGTGTCGGAGCTCTGATGGTGTGCTAATGGAGAGTACACTTTTTTGTTTTGTATTGTTAAGTGATTGTATATTAAATATATTGGTTTTTTTGATATTTGCTTCTGCATTTTATTAACTTAAATAATAATTGATATGAATAATTTTGATGTTCCAAGAATCGACACAAAACCATTAGCCCGGATTGTTTTTGGGGCATGGTCGTTGGCAATGGTTTTCTTGCTGTTTCATGTAGTCGACAAAGTGTTTGAGTTTGACGTTCTCAGTTTTGAGGTGTTTGTTGCAGTTTTATCGTTTTCCATTATTATTTTAATCCTTTTATGCCTGTCATGGATTCTAAAGTGGCAAAACCAACACGCTAAAACACAGAACGACATTGCCGAAATACTCAAACGGATGAAAGAAATAGTTGACAGATTAAACGTCTGATTTTTCGTCTTTCTTTCCTTTGATCGCCTGATATGCTTTAAAAGTGGTATCATCTTTCGTCCTGCAGCATCCCCCATGAAACGGAACTGCTTGTTGAATGACTCCAAGTATTTTGAAGCGGTCAACGTCAATGTTCGTTTGGGAGAAACTGTGATGGAACTGCATGAAAATGAAATCACCCTTGAGGGTCATTCCATGCGTGAGATACGTCGGCTGACTGTGGGCGGACATCAGACAAGTATCATTACAACCAACCGGCTATTAAGTATGGCTTTGATTGCCTGTTATATGTTCGGACGATGGGTACAGGAAATTTCTTCCGTTACATGAGCCAGGAATACGTATTCGATAAAATAACACAATATGCAGTTGATGAATTGGATAAAACGATTATGGTTGTCAATCGGGAATACAGTAATATTCAGTACACAATCAAGAAATCGAGAGAAAAATTATCCCGTTTGAAAGCCGGTTTGTATGAACTTCAACAGTCGGAACCCAACGAAAAAGAAGATATTGAAAGATTGAAGCCTCGATTAATTGCTGATGTGCTGCTTCGGACTGTTCCGGGAGTGCAGATATCATCTGATGGTGTCACTACTTTCATAACATTGCCCCATGCATTAAGTCTTCCTTTTGTATTTATTGACGGAAATGAATTTACATGGAAAGATAGTTTCTCTCCTTTGGATATGATAAATGTTAATGAGGTGGAAAGTATTGATGTAATACCCTTAGAACAATCTGCTATATTTGGTGCACGCGGAGGTGGAGGAGCCATAAGTATAACAACTAAAAAAGGAGGAATAGAAAATATAAACCAGGGATATAATTATACCGTCTACACTCCCTTAAGCTATCAAAAGCCGGTTGAGTTTTATGCGCCCAAATACGAAACTTTGGAAGAAAAACAGCTATCCATCCCTGATTACCGGACTACCATTTACTGGAAACCTGATGTGGTTATTTCCGAAGATACAGGTAAAGCGATAGTTGAATTTTATACCTCCGATTATCCTGCAACCTATTCAGTCGTCATCGAAGGATTAACAACAGACGGAAAAATCATACGGCAGGTTGGAAGAATAATAGTTCAATGAATTTGATATATATAAAGTTCCCTCAAAAATTATCTACAATGGAGCGTTATATGCTGTTTCGGTGGATGTGAAGCCGTTCGCCGCACCACATCGCCTGCAATGGTATCGAAGGTGGTTAGAGCAGATGAATGAGAACAGACCTTTATTACTGCAAATTCCTTTCCATGCAGACCCTCATTCCTGCGACTCCGACTTTCATTGCCGGAATACGGCAAATTCTTTTGTTTTTATAATTTCAGCCCCCAACATTATTTTCCCCATGATTAATTTAATGCTCGTTTAAGAATAATCGCGCTACAAATTGCTATTATGTTGGAAGTCAGAGCATAAATAAATTTATGATTTCTGTGATTTAAAAAAAATCTGTTAGCACGTAATTTTTCTATAAAAATATTTTGTAGATTCAAAAAAAGGAATTATTTTTGACGCGTAGTAAAAAAGAGGTGCCGATAAAATGAAAAGAAATAAAGGAGGGAATTTCAATGAACACAAAATTGTGTTTGCTGCGCAGAGGTAAATATGAGAATACCCATGAGAGTTCCGCTGTCAGAAAACCTCTTCTTAATTGTCTGTTCATTAAGAATACAAGACCCCCTTTTTACAACAATTGATTTTTTAGGATTATAGTTAATGCTATAATCCATTTTATAAACATTTTATTATTAATCTTTTAAGTTAAATTTTATGGAGATTTTGCACAGACTAAAAATGGAGAAGTTCAGAATATTGAAAGATTCTGAACTTAAAAGAATTATTGGTGGTGTTTTTGGAGAATGTGGTACATGGGGGGCAGAGACTTGTATGGTCTACGGGAGGTGTCCGAATGGAAATGTTACAGAGTGCTATTATAGTTCTTTGACTGCATGTACCTGCCGACCTAAGAATGAGGAGCCGATTCTTTGAGGTGCTATGTGAGAAAATAATGTTTCCAAACAAAAAACGCTGGTGGTGTAGTCCCTTCAGAAACCAAATATTGGCAGAAAATGTGACATCCCAACCACCACATGTTCCGTATAGTGACGTAATATTCGTTTAAAGCAAATTAGCTTCAATTCTGCATTATTCATATATTTGCTCATTCACCGCGTCATTTCTGGTAAAGTCTGCCCTGAGTGTAGTCAAAGGGCAGGTAATACATCGATCACCAACGGAATGTGTGAAGTACCAGTTATGTCGAGTCCCCATCATTCCTAAAGACAACGCTTTAGCGACATACAAATTTCTTTGCCACGCATATTACACTGACACTCAATGTATTTCCATGTGACTACGCTCAGGGCATGCTTTACTGATATTGACAAGTTTAGAAAACTTGTCAATATCAGTTTGTTCTAAACAACTCAGTTTTTCTTAGTGTTTTTGTAATGACGAAAAGCGTGACTTGTTATCTCTTCGTTTTTCCCCGGAAATCACACAATACATAAATTCCACATTGGGATTATTTAAGAAAGACGGCTTTGTATATTACTTGTATAATGGTAGTTCCATGGCAGAGAAGACCTAAACAGTTATCGTTTCATAGTAGGCAACCTGATATGTAACAGACTGTGTACAATTAGAGAGTTTCATGAAGCGTTGGGCGAACCACGTAAAAATATTGAGCGTTATTCCAAAACATTACGTGAGAAAGGAGCGGAGTATTTCTTGTTTTCCATGTCAATTTGGTACATGCGATAAACGGACTGGTATTTCTGTTTCGTTAGTCGACTCAATTTATTATCTTCTCCGCGTATTAATCACAATCGCCCCATTCGCGCCGCGCAAACCATATATCGAAGCATCTTTTAATACAGTAATATCCTCAATATCATCAACATTAATGCTTAATCCTACTGATGGGACGGCAATACCATCTATGACAATAAGCGGTTCGGATGCACCTTGTAATGAAGTGGTCATTCCCCTGACTCTAATGGTGTTGCCTGAAACCATTACTCCACTCAGACTCCTTAACAGACAATACACATCGCGACATCCGCTTGAAGTGATATCCTCCCGGCGTAAGGTCGTTAGACTTTTCTTTCTGTTTCTTTCCATCTGTTGCAGGTAGCGCACGAATTGCTCGTCAGGTTCGGAGAGATATTCTGTGTTAAAATTGCCTTTCAGCGATTTGACCGTAACATAGGGATGTCCATTGACCGGTATGGCTATTGGATTCCGGCCTTTTTTATCTCCCACATACAATGTGTCCTGAAGATTAGCATTTGTAAATTTAAAAATCCCGTACTTATCGGTTTTCACCGTAACAGGCGCTACGCTTCCCAAGGTGACCGGATAATTTTTGATTACCTTATTGTTAATATCCAACAGGACACCGGTAATTGTCTCGTTCTGTGATACG
>JGI24702J35022_10000117_pt1 | contig 38228 bp, 26 predicted proteins | sample TergutTh196P4_FD_35022 | JGI IMG/M metagenome (IMG submission 35022) | reverse complement strand
TGGAGCTGGTCATCGACCCGACCTGCTCGATCGTGCTGGAACGCCAGCCCGCCGAGGACGACATCATGCGGCGCCCGCCCCGCCAGCCCACCAGCCGGCTCTTAGACGCGCGTACCTTGCTGAAGAGCGTCTGCCAGGGCCTGACAATATTTGCCGCCTCGTTCGGCGTCTACCTGTTTATGCTCGCCGGCGGCAAAGGCGATGACGACGTGGCGCGCTCCATGGGCCTGGCGGTGATCATGCTGGCCAACCTGCTGCTGATCCAGGTCAACAGCTCGGACCGCGCCAGCATCTTCCACTCCATCCGGCGCTTGGCGACGGACTGGGTGATGTGGCTGGTGATAGTGGCGGTCATCGCCGGCCTGCTGCTGGTCTTGTACTCCCCCCTGAACGTCTACCTGCGCCTGGCGCCCTTGACGTCCGAGCAGCTGCTGCTAGTGCTGGGATTGGCCTGCCTCTCGGTGCTCTGGTACGAGCTGGTGAAGCTGGTCAAGCGCCTGCGCGCATAAGGGCGTGACCATGTGGATAAACCCGGGTTTATCCACATGATGGGAATGCTTTATTTCGTGTGTTTTCGGTTAATGGAGTGGTTATAGGCTGGATTGTTGACAAATACCATATGGAATACAAAAAACAGTTGTCGCAACCTGCTATTTTTTTAACTTGATAACCGCACCAAGGTTCCCTGCATAAAAATCGTTTTTTGACAGGATATAGAGGATACTCATATCCTCATTCTTCATCAGCGAGCCAATAAAACAGTCTTTTGTCTCGCCATGTATCCTAAATGTTATTCGCTCGTCGTCTTCAAACAACCCGATGGTCTCTCCTGTTGAAAGCGAGTAGCTATAAAAGACCGTTGTTTTATTATCAGTATACAAGCAGTAGAGTATTTCTGAATTCTTGAGAATAAAACCCGAATCCATCATTTCATACACATTGCCCCCATCAACCTCAATGATAAACTCGTTACTACCAGACTCTAGGTCATAGCTGTAAATTTTCCAGTTATTCATTCTATTCGCAGTTTCATACTCGTTAATACTGTAAATCATACGTTCGTTGTAGACCCCAAAAAACCGGTATGAATCGCGCCAATACGCATTGTTGTCCGCATCGTGATATTTTCCTAGCTCACCGCTGTCAAGCACACTTGTATTCCCTGTTTTGATGTCATAAATCAAATACGAGAACAGGACTGTCTTGTTTTGCATATGCCACATCATATAGTTATTGTAGGGGTCGTTCCAGGGGTCTTGCTCATCACTAAAACTTGAGTATGCACCGTTTTCCAAAGCTTCGTAGAACAGTTCCTCTGAAAGAAGAGGCTCTTTGTCGGCAGTTTCTTTTATTACCAAGAAGTCTTTTGCGGCAAGCTCAATCGAATGCTCTAACCCATCATCTAAGGATAAGGCATATAGCATTGTAGCCTCACCATTGTTCAAGTTGATTCCGATGACAGTGGTATCCTCTTGCGGATAATAATGCCCATCATGATATTCTTCGCAGTATTGATAGGTTGCTTCTATCCACGCGAAGTCACCTACGTAATAGACCCTACCGGCTAGGCCTATAAGTGTCCAGTTTCCAGGTTTGTTCTCACCTATATCAAGGGTGCTGACAGTTCTGATCACACCTGACCCCAATTCCATCTGTAGAAGATCGAATGAGTTCTTTTTGTCATCACGTTTGATTACATAGAAGCTCTCATCAAACAATGCTAGCCCGTAAGCACTGTTTACATAACTAATCCAGGCAAAACAATTTTCGTCATTGTGTTGGCAATTAGCCCGAGAGCAGATGATATAGGGCTTGTTCTCGGAGCAGTCAAGATACCACATTCTTCGATCTTTAAAATACACGAGACCCTTATCACAGTAACAGCCCATGTAGCCAAAGGCACTGGCGCCTATGACAAGATCCCTGTCTATACTAGATTGAACATTAATCTCATTAATGGTGTTGGCGCAACCATATAATGAAAACACCAATGCTAAAGTCGTAACTACCATTAATAGTTTTCGATACAGCCCTAGCATTCATCAACCTCCCCTCAGCCATATTTAGTATTCCAGAGACAAATGCTTCGAACAACAACGGGGAGCATAACCATAAAAGCCCCATCATTGCAAAAAAGCTGTTCTGATCGATACTAAATCTAACTACTATAATACTAACAGGAATATAACATGATCGGTGCCTAACCCATAGTTTTTAAGCAGGGGTATGTAAGTCTTGGCAATGCACTTGTCGATCAGTCTTGGTATAACATGGGAGCACTTGTACACGTAAGTATATAAGCAGCTATTCGACTCAATGATTTGCTCTCCAAGTTTTGCACACGAGAGACAGGAGCCGCCCATGCAACCGCAACAGCCGCCCGCGCAACCAAAAGCACCGCCCACGCAACCGCTACAGCCGCCCGCGCAAGCACCGCCCATGCAACCATCACTCATAAGCTCCAAGGCCCATAGCATTGTCATCAAGGGAGCCCGCCAAGGCAACCTCCAAAACATCGACCTGGAGATTCCCCGAAACCAGCTGGTCGTGCTGACCGGCCTGTCTGGGTCAGGCAAGTCCACCCTAGCGATCGACCTGCTCTTTCAAGAGTGCCAGCGGCGCTATCTGGAGGCATTGGGCATGTCAGGCATCGAAAAACCGGCTGTGGACTCGATCGCAAACATCTCCCCCGCAATACTCATCTCGCAAATGACTGCGAACCGCAACCCCCGGTCGACGGTGGGCACAATGACCGGGATCTACACCGACCTCAGGCTCATATACGAGAAGCTGCACACCAGGCAATGCCCCAACTGCCAGGCGATGATCCAAGCCTCCGCCTGCCGGGAGGAGACAGAAAAGGAAGGCGACCAGTACAAGGCCTTCACCTTTTGCAGCGAATGCGGAGAGCGACTTGCCAAGCTGACCAGCGACCAGTTCTCCTTCAACACCCGCGAGGGGGTCTGTCCCCACTGCCAGGGGCTTGGCCAGACCCTGGCCATCAACCCCCAAACCGCCATCGACGAGACCCTCTCGCTCGAAGACGGGGCAGTCGGCTTTTGGGACGGGACTTACGCGCTTTACTCGACCGAGTCGTTTTACGCCGCCCTTACGCACTTGGGCGTTCCAGTCAAAGCCAAGACCCCGGTCAACGCCTACACTGACAGCCAGAAGACGGTGCTCTACCATGGCATCGCAAGCGCCCAGGCAGCCGAGCTGTTCCCCGACACCATACAGCCGAAGACTGTTGCCGCCGGCAAGTTCGAAGGAGTCTACACGACCATCCTCCGCCGCGTCTCCGAGAAATCAGGCGACGCGGGCTACCTCGAGAAATACCTGACATACGCCGATTGCCCGACATGCAAGGGGGAGCGCCTGGCAGAGCCACCCCGTCTAGCCACTGTACATGGAGCCCGCTTGCCGGAGCTGTCGCAAAAGGCCCTTGACGAGGTCATGAGCTGGGCAAACGAACTACAAACAGGCCTTAATAATGTGGAGAAGACCTTGGCTGAGCGCTACCTGACAGACCTTGTTACAAGGGTAAGCCGCATTGTCCGGGTCGGTTTGGACTACATCACCCTAGACCGGCAGTCATCGACGCTTTCCGGTGGCGAGTCCCAGCGCTTGAAGCTGGCGGCAGCCCTGGACTCTGAGCTGACTGGGGTCATCTATATACTTGACGAGCCTACTGTCGGATTGCACGCCAAAGACACCCGAGACCTGGTGGCAGCCTTGAAACAGCTGCGTGACGAGGGGAACTCGGTCATCGTTATCGAGCACGACGAGGATGTCATGCGACAGGCTGACTATATCATTGACATCGGCCCGGGCTCGGGCAAGCACGGCGGGCGAGTGATTGGCCAAGGCAGCCTGCAAGAGCTGATGCAACAGAAGGGGTCAGTGACCGGCCAGTACTTGAGGCAAAAGTCAGAGGCGCAAGACGCCAGACTCGAAGAGCAGCAGCAGAAAGGATGGGCGCCTCAAGGCAGCCCAGGCCCAAGCCATGACGAGGCAGGCCGGCCCGCAAGCCCACCAGGGGAGGCGTTGAGCGTCCGCGGTGCTCTTCTCCACAACCTCAAGGGCGTCGACGTGGACATCCCCCTCGGAAAGCTCACCGTCGTGACCGGGGTGTCTGGCTCTGGCAAGACTTCGCTGGCCTTCGACGTGCTGGGGGCGGACTGGCTGCCACCCGAGGCAGGTAAGGTTATCGGCCTTGACCGATTCGACGGCATCGTGCGCATCGAGCAGGCTCCCTTAGCCAGGATGCGGCGGTCCAATGTCGCCACCTATACGGGCATTTGGACGGAGGTCCGCAGCATCTTCGCCAAGCAGCCCGACGCCCGGTCCAAGGGGCTTACCGCCAAGCACTTCTCGTTCAACACTGCCGGCGGGCGCTGCGAGGAATGCGGCGGCCTGGGAGTCGTCGAGAGCCACATGCTGTTCTTTCCGGACGCCGATGTGACCTGTCCGGTATGCGGCGGACTGCGCTTCATGGAAGATGTCCTAGCCGTGCAATTCGAGGGCCACTCCATCAACGGCGTCTTGCAGATGCCCATCGAGGAGGCCGCAGAAGTCTTTAGCGGCAACGCCAAGCTGAGGCGCATCACCAGCCTTCTGCTAGACGTCGGCCTGGAGTACCTGACGCTCGGGCAGACGCTGACCACCCTCTCCGGCGGCGAGGGTCAGCGCATCAAGCTGGTCAAAGAGCTGCTGGAGGCACGGGGCAGGCAGAGCCTCTATCTGATGGACGAGCCGACGACAGGGCTGCATCCTTTAGATGTGGAGAAGTTCTTGGCCTTGCTCTCAGCGCTGACCAAGGCTGGGAACACCGTGGTGGCAGTCGAGCACAACCTCCAGTTGATAAGGGCAGCCGACTGGGTGATCGACCTCGGCCCTGACGGCGGTAGCCGCGGTGGAGAGCTGATGTTTGCCGGGACGTTGGAGGAGATGCTTGCCAGCGGTGTGAGCTCGCATACTGCCGAGGCGCTGGCGGAGTACTGAGGCAGCCGCTAATAACAGCTTTTAAGCGCAAACACTAAGAAAGTGATCTTATCGGTTTATGGTATTGCTAAATATGACACTGGGATAGTATTGGTTCGGGCTGGCAGGAGACCCATTCATATAGAGGTCCACCCTGCCCAGCTCGACGAGCATGCCGTCGCTTATAGCATATTTTGCTAGAACGCCATCCCACCTCCCAGAAATAACATATAAGCAATCGTCAACTACAACACCGTTAGTCGGCCTATAGTTCACACTCTTCGATGCAAGCAGCTCGCCAGTCTTTGTACTGTAAATATCAATATCGCCATAACTGTCCGTTCTACTAAGGGAGCTGAAGACAAATAGCATGTCTTTATGCACGATAGTGCCACTGATTGAATTGCGGTCAGAAGTTAAAAATGGACTGACGCTGTCATCGTCTATCGAGTATGAAAAGACCTCAACTGGCTCCTCTGAACTGCGTGTTTGCGCTGGTCTGTGTGATTCGAAAAAGAACAAGCCGTTGCTTGATACCTGTGTAAAACGCATTGGTGCCATCACACCTTTGGAGCTTAGATTAATCTCATTGATTACATTCAGATTAGCATCATAACTTATGATATATGCATCATCATCAACATCTTGACCAAACGGCAGCCACAAGACATAGAGTACATCGTTTGCCAATATCATATCCCGAGGGAAGTAGCCTTCCCTTTGAAGGTACTGTACCCCGCCACTTTCAATATCAACCCTACTGATATAACCTGAGAAATTGAGATTGCTAGAAGCATAAGCATAATAATCGCCAGCAACTATGCAATTTATCGAAACCTGGTCAATACGAAACTCATTTATCGCTCCCGTGCCAATGTCTAGTGAAATAGCCTTCTTGTCATTTTGAAAGCCCTGCAGACCTTGGGGAATAAGCCAAAGCCTGCCACCCGACACAGTATTTTGCTGGATTTCGTTTATTAGCTGTGCATACGGGTACCTTATAACGTTGACCAAGGCAAGGTCGGTATCATAGAACTCGATATAGGATGTTCGCTTGATGTCAGTTGTCTTTACAATAGCAATTGAATAATCTGGGTTGTATGGTGTTATGATGTGCCCGCGCTCATAAGGTAAGGTGTCAGTAGATGGCGAGCAAGAAAAAGACCCGGTTGCCAATGAGACAATCATCAAGCATATAACGAACCGATTTATGCTTCTGTTGCTGATAATAGGCTTACTTCGAGTCGTGGAAATCATCATTCTTGCCCTTTGTATATCAAGCTGAAGCCCGAGCTGTCAGCAGATCACTAGAAATAAGCATTGCTAAATTGTCCTCCCTCAACTTATTTAGTCCAGTCAACTCTCTACCAGTTAGGTCCGCCCGCTCTTGTAACGCGTCTGTCGTGGAACATGGCTGGTCCGGCCCGTTGTAGCAAATGCCTCACATTGTCGTATAACTAATACATTATGCAACAATTAGTTATCGCTAATCTTGATAATAGAAAGGCAATTTGGCCACATATAGCGGTAAGGACGGCAAACAACTTTAGATAGTTGCTATAGAACTACAGGCATTTTTTATTTATGTGTCTCAGCTATTAAACGTTCGTGAGACATAGTCGCTTTTCGTATGCTAATATAAGTTCGCGATTAACTAGAAATTATATTTTCTGAAGCAACTTAGGAGATCCAAGCGGTTATGACTGACTCCACATATACAAAGCTTCTGGTAATGATCCGTAATCTGTTTCCAGTGTTTTTCTTGCTGTTTGACAGGCTTGTTTTTCGCACTGTAGATGCTGCGGTTGCAGGATGGTTAAGCAGTTTGTGCGCAGTATTTGGTATGGCAGTTATACTGGCAACTTATAAGCTTGACAAGCAAAGCCATTCGGTATGGTTGGTTGCTTTTATATGTTTATTATTTGTGCTTAGTTTAGCTGACTTTATCCTGAACCCAGGCACACTTGCTATATTAAACCCTTGATAGCAGCTTGGTTGCCTGTCTATGGCTAAATATTAACTAATATGCTAAGAAAGCAATGCCAAAAAACGTTTTGAAAGCTAATACTCAGATTACTGGATATACTGCTCATGGGGAGAAGTACTCGCTTCTTAGATTCGATTAGTTACAGATTATGAGACAGGTTTACGTTTTCGGTTGCTCTGTTATGTTGAAGGCGGGTTATATAAGTTTTAACATAGAGCTATTGATCAGGCTGATTCGACTTTGGCTTATAACTAGGTATTTAACCTGTGCGATCATGAGCCAGGCTAATTGTTTTAGAATAATAAGGGTTATAACAGAGGTCAGTTATGTGACTAAGGTCAAATATCGTTGAAATTGGAGGAGGGGTTTTGGTCAAAGCGCCAAGACGTTGGTTGTTGGTTCTACTAGCGCTTGTATTTGTGATGACTGCATGTACTTCGAGTTTAGTTGCTTTTAACAGCAGTGTAACTGAAAGTGATGCCTACACAGGCACTAGTCGAGACTTGATACCTGTAATATCAGAATCTAAGAACTGTCTTGCGGTATACCCAGACGGTACTATGGTTATAAAAGCATACCGTATGACTGAAAACGGTCCTGTCGAAATGACACGACAAACATACATTTTATATCTCGACGAACTAGAAGCTAATTATGCTGCAGAGATGCAGAAAGCCGAGAACTTCTTACTTAGCACAAGCGACAAGCCTGCTGCGCCACCTACTAGGGGCGGTGATTCATTTACGTGGTATTCGCAAAGAGGCAGCATAGCCAGTTATCATAAGACTTCACAAAAAACTAGAATATCGAACTACGTTATGAACAGCACAACGAACCCAGTGGCCTACAGCGTATATGCTTCAAAAACGCAGGGGGCAACAGCAAGTATTAGTCTTTCGGCTGGTGATAAAAACACACTACAGTCGATAACAGGCTATCCATTTATTGGGTCATATACATTTTCACAGACGATATCCTGCGTTATCTCTCCAGGATACACAGGATGGATTGAGTTTTATCCAATTATGTATAATTCATGGGGTTATTTGCAGGATGGATACACTATTGGTTATTCACCGTTCTATATGATATATGCCGAGCGTTTTGTCGATGTCTACTATCCGATAGAGCTTGGCAACGGCATGCTAGACGGTGTTTTTGAAGTGAAACAAGGAATAATCTAACAGCATAAACCTATACAAAGATTTATGGGTTCACATGAAGAAGGCGGTAGTAGAAATACCGCCTTCTGCTTTAACAACCCCGTTCCAACCGCACGAACATCAGCAAACTCTCTAAGAAAAGATATCAACCGCTGTTGTCCTAGAATCTATCCAAGAGAAAGCATAATATAACTATATATCAAGACATACCAATAATCACATCAACCTTGCATAAGAACAAATGTACCATTGGTCGATCATTGTCATATGGAGGGGGCACTCCAATAGGCTCACTTGCGTTTTATATGTGCTATACCAGAATCAAAACCGTTTTATAAATCTGCTTGTAACCTCAGCTGACCATGTACCAGCAGATATGGCAAGAAAAAACTCTCGTGAAACTAGTAACTAATAATGTGTATGCTCGTAAGCTCCAACATAGGAGTTTTCCCAAATTGTCCCGCAATTTGTGCAATAGCGTATCTTGTACCTAAGATACGTACATTGACTGGGCAGGGGAACATCATAATCATGTGACTCAACATACTTTGTCGTAATGAGCATCGTGCTTGGATCGCAACAATACAAGCTATTGTCTTCATTGTCCCTGCTAAACTCTAGGCTCACTGGAACGCCAGTGAGTTGCAGGAAAACACGAATAGCTATATCAATTGACGTGTCATTGGCATCGCATAAGACCAGGCAGCCTTCGTTTGTATAGAAATAGTAGTCTGTTTGTTCGGTCTGGCTGCTTTCTTTTAACAGATTGATATAGCGATTATCTGCTGAAGCACTTAAAGGCAGGCAGAGTAGTAAAGAGAGTGCAAGACTGGCACACAACATCAGCTTGAAGGTAAAGAACTTGCTCTTAAACATATTAAACCTCAGACTTATCGATTCATTTACTATAACTATTAAATTTATCGCTTATTAGCTTATGCTTGTCCAGCGTTGAACCATATATATAAAATAACACATATGTTGTCCAATAACAAACAATACCTTGCATGACACTGCGCTCTTCACAAGTGGGCTTGTCTGGTCACAGCCAGCTTTCAGTGTTAGTATTCATACATACTCAAAAGTGTTCCGACTTTATGGGTCTATTGGGGAAAGAGCAGAGTGGGAGCGGGTCAATAAACCGTTTCTATAAGCTATGGCTCTTTATGCTGGTAATTCAAATAATAAATTGGAAGGAGAAGGGATGAGGCCTAAACACATACTAAGGCTAACCTTGGTTTCAACTCTTGTATTAGTCCTGTCGCTTGGACTGTACTCGTTTGGGAGGGGCACTAGCCCGTCGGCAGGCTCACAAGGCGCAAATAAGGCCTTTGCTGACAGCGAAGGCGAAGCGGGCATCGTAGACGGTGTGGGGTCGGCGCTGCCGGCCACCTACGAGTCTGCCAAAAGCGCCTTTGCTGCGGTGCTGCTAGACGGCGCTTTGGCCTACTGCCCGTATTACCCCTACGATGACGCCTCTGTCTTTTACACCCTAGACGATATTTTGCGGTCGCTAAGCGATGTGGCTGTGGCCACAGTGTTCGCCACCAGCGACATCGACGGGGACGGGATCCCAGAAGTCGCGCTTGAGCTACAGGCAAACGAGCAGGGCACAGCGGTCTGTTATCTGCTTTTACACTACAGTGCCAAAGACGGGCTCGTGTCGATGATCATGCTGTCGGACCGATGCTTCAATGGGCTGAAGGAAAACGGCATGTTCAGCTCGAGCGGCGGCCACACGCACTCGTATTGCAGGTTTTACTTTCCTGGCTATTCCGAGGAGCTGCCCCGCGACAGTGTAGACTGTATAGTCCGTCTGGCCACCGAGGACTTCAACGACATCCAGATCGACGAGTCCGGGATGTCTTTGCCGACATGGTACGTAAACGGTGAGTTGGCGTCCGGGAACGATTTCGCAGAAGTCAGGCTTATTTACAACAGCTCTCCCTCGGCAGCTTGGCACGAGTACACAGAGGACAACCTGCTGCTTGTGCTTGATTCCTAATAAAGGCGCTTGAGCCTGCTTGACGGCAGTAACATATCATGTGGAGAAGCCCTACGCGGGCTTCTCCACATGTTGGGTCTCTACCGGCATATGAAATGCACCTAGCGCTGTCGGTACTTCAACGGGACATCCGGTGCTGTTGGTTGGTTTATTAACCTACGACCTTTAGTTGAAGGGTTGCAGCCTCAATGGCGCTACCAATGCTTCGTGAGGTAGATGATAGGTATACTCGTTATACGGCTCGGATGGTTCTGACGTAATCCAGCAAGCAGCACTAGCAAGAGGGTTACTAGGGGAGTGCACTTAACATGAGACGCTTTTATTGTCGTCTATTGCTCATACTAGTTTTAGCAGCAGTCCAGGTCATGGGGTGCGCAAGCAATGAAGACACATCCTTGCCCAAGGTGCCAAGCGGCCAAAATCCAGACAGGTTGGCCAATGCTGCTGAAGATGCCAAGGACGAGGATGCCTTGTTATTTCTTGGCACAGACTTGACGGTTCCAGCAGACCTGTATTACGTTCAGCCGCCAGGCACGCCACTGCCCGATGACAGCTATCTGGCTCTGCTGGTCGAGGCAGTGCAGAACGTAACCGCTCACTATATCGGAGGGGCACGGGACAGGCCTTGGGACGTCCAGGTTGTAGTCTCTATAAGGGGTGGCCAAGTGTGGGCTGTTGCCAGGTCTTTCGGTGACTATCTAGGAGACTATGGCTTTCTTGTGTATAGGGTCGATGTGGTTGGCAACGGCAGCAAGTTGTCTTTGGTTCATAATGCCATGACGCCACTCAGCCCTGGGTTCAGTGTCTCCATCATCAAGACAGGCGATGCTTATGTCGTCTGCGGTGCCGTGTCTAACAGCCACTGGGATATGCCAAGCGACGGAACGATCGACTTGACTGGCCGCAGCTACCTGGTTGCTGAGACTAAGACCGGCTCGATGCAGGTGCCGGTTGCAAGCAAAGAGCCTTATATAGGGTATGTTTTTATCCTCGACTCAGAGCCGACAGACCTGGCTTTGTACGATACTGAAGGCAACCCCCTGATAGTGCTGTCGGAACGCGAGAACGAGATTTACGTAAAGCGCGTCTCGCTGGACTAGCCGTGGATTTTACATCCTTGAGACTTTAGGCAGCCTGTAGGTATCAAGATCCTGCTCTAGATAGGGCATGCATAGCTGCGGCACCACCGTGAGCTGCAGGCATGTTACCCTACATCATCTAACCTATTAATAAATGTAAACGATAAAACTCGTAGAAGTTGAGTGATTTATCACTAAGCTAGGGACAAATGCTTCGCGATCTTTGACGAGTTTCAATAGATGAAAGTGATCTTGAAAATCAAAGGTTGCGTAAAACATTCATACTGTTATGAATAGCGCCTTGCTAGACAAGACATAGTGCCTATTAAATGTATAATAAATTAGCAAAAAGTGGTTTTTATAGTGACAGGCAGCTTTTTGTGTCAGCTTTCAGACATACTCAAATTGTTCCGACTTTATGGGTCTATTAGGGAAAGAGCAAAGTGGGAGCGAGTCAATAAACCGTTTCTATAAGCTATGGCTCTTTATGCTGGTAATTCAATTAATAAATAGGAAGGAGGAGGGATGAGGCCTAAACACATACTAAGGCTAACCTTGGTTTCAACTCTTGTCTTGGCTCTGTCGTTCGGACTGTACTCGTTTGGGAGGGGCAGCGGCCAGACAGCAGGCTCACAAGGCGCAAACAAGGCCTTTGCTGACTGCGAAGGCGAAGCGGGCATCGTAGATAGTGTGGGATCAGCGCTGCCGGCCACCTACGAGTCTGCCAAAAGCGCCTTTGCTGGCGTGCTGCTAGAGGGTGCAAGCTTTGTATCTCCCTACAACGGGAGAAGTTTTACCCTTGAAGGCTATCTGCGGAACAGGAGTGCGGAGTTTTTCAAGTATAACGAAGGCCATGAAATGACACTCACTGTTTCTGCGTTTACTATGGTTGATCTCGATGTTGACGGAGAGCCAGAGCTGGTCTTGGCCGTTTGGTGTACCGAGTTAAACTATGTGATCTTTTCATTGATAATGAAGTACTACAACGAGCAAGGCGTGTTATCGTCATACGAGTTCCAACCTAGGTCCTTCGGGGAGCTGAAGGAAAACGGTATGTTCGTAACAAGTGGAGGCCGTACGCACTCGTATTGCAGGCTTAGATTTCCTGACTATCTAGACGGGCTTCCCCGCTACTTAAACGATTACATCGTCTATCTGGCCACCGAGGACTTCAACGACATCCAGATCGACGAGTCCGGGATGTCTTTGCCGACATGGTACGTAAACGGCGAGTTGGCGTCCGGGAACGAATTCGCAGAAGTCAGGCTTATCTACAACAGCTCTCCCTGGGCAGTTTGGTACAAGAAAACAGAAGACAACCTGCTGCTTGCACTTGATTCCTTATAGAGGCGCTTAAGGCCATCTGGCAGAACCATCGTCACATGCGGGTACACGCCCTGTACGGGTTTCTCCACATGTTGGGTTTCTACTGGCATATGCAGATGCCCCAAGCGTTGTTGGTACCTCAAGGGGAAGCCAGGCTATTACTTGGTTGTTTAAAAGGACACATCCTGGTTATATTCATTGAAAGGTTGGTAGTGTTTTATGCATAGCCAGCTTGTGTCTCGTATCAAGCGCAGTTGTAGTACATGAATCCAGGTAATCCACAAACCTTCATACTATATGAATGCTGCATTCGTATAGTATGAGGATGCATGAGTTGAATAACCCTTCTCTGATTATTAAGACTACATCTAGCGTGCCCTCCCGCTTAATCTCAGGCAGGCTACGACGACATCACGCAGGATGCATTGGTCTGAGCAAAGCATTGCTATAAGAGGCGAGTAGGTCGAATCCAACAATGTAGAGCTCCTTGACGATGGTGCTCAGGACAGGCATGTACGAGCTTATATAAATTGAGCCGACAGTTTCTGGAAATGGCTGGCAACGGGGTTGTTGGATAAGATACGCTTTTGACAACCAAAACAAGCTGTTTTGGGCCATTTTGGTTGTCAAAAGCGTATCTTATCCAACATCACAGTGAGAATTAGTAGTTTGATAAAGGATCGCTAGGCAATGTGTTTCCTACGGGGAGCAGGCTTCGGAATTATCAGGAAGCCGAGCTTAACCTAAGACGCGCCTAAATGACCCGCATAGCAGGTAACCGTTCCCAACGCTGGTGTGGAGCACGACTCCTTGCCTAGGTGAGCACACAGGAGATAAAGGCAGCAGATGCTCAGGGTTCTCCGGAGCATGGCTTGATGAGAGGGTTGCAAGAATGGCAGGGGTGGATTCAAGCGGTCACTGCAACACCTCTTCAAGTTTAGCAGCCGGAGTCATAAAGCCAAGCACCTTTCTTGGGCGTGTGTTGAGCTTTTCGGCGATGGCGTCGAGATCTGCCTGGGTATATCCCGATAGGTCGGTCCTCTTCGGGAGATACTGCCTGACAAGCCCATTTGTGTTCTCGTTCGTCGGCCTCTGCCACGGGCTTTTCGGGTCGCAGAAGTAAATGTCGATATTGGCATCCAAGCTGAGCTCTTTGTGTTGAGCCAGCTCGGCGCCCCTGTCCCAGGTAAGCGAGCGGCGGAGGTCTTTGGGCAGAGCCTTGATCCTTCCGGCTACAGCCTGCTTGACTGTCGAAGCGTCCCGCCTCTCGCATTTGATGAGCATCGTGAAACGGCTGGCTCGCTCGACAACGGTCGCTACCTGGGATGCTTTCGAGCCGATGATCAGATCTCCCTCCCAGTGCCCCGGTATCGCCCGCCCGTCAGCCTCCGGTGGGCGCTCGCTGACCGGCACAGCGTCTTTGATAGTGGAGCGAGCGGGGACGCCGGGCCGGGCCCTCTTGCTTCTTCGCATGATGCGGCCGGTGCGCAGGTGCTTCGCGAGCCCGCGTCTTAGCTCCCTGCGTGCCTGGATGTACAAAGACTTATATATCGTCTCGTGCGAGATCCGCATGCTCCCGTCGTCAGGGAATGACACCTTTAGCCTGCCTGCTATCTGCTCCGGCGACCAGTCCTGCTCCAGCCGGCTGGTCACATAGTCCAGCAGCCTCGGGTTCCCGGCCAGCTTGGTCTGCTTCGGGCGGCGGGCTCTGGCGTACTGTGCGTCCTGGGCTTTGGCGGCCCTGTATCTGGTCCTTCCGCCATTCCTTGAGATCTCCCTGGATACAGTAGATGGGGCGCGTTTGATAGATCTCGCGATGCCCCGGATGGATTGGCCGGACGCTATCCCCCTGGAGATCTCCTCGCGCTCGTCTGGCGCAAGCGAGCCGGCCCGCGGCTTTTGCACTGCCGGCTTGATGCCGCCATGGAGCCTCAGCCTGTAGAAGATGTATACGGGCGGCACGCCGTAATGCCTGGCGATGTCAGACTGGCTCTCGCCATCCTTCCAACGCATCCAGACGTCATCCAGCTCGTCTTTCGTGAAATAGGGATAGTTTTTCATAAGCAACCTCCAAAGCGAAGTCTACTGCTTTGGTGTTGCGCTCATCCCTTGAATCCACTGGGGTGATGTTTGCTTGAAGATGCTTAAGCCTGCCTCTCAGTGCTGTTCCATTAAGCTAGGTAACGACAGCCTACTGGCCTACTTTATGATTTCGGCATACTGGTCTATCTCCCACATTCCCCGCTTATAAGTCTCTTCGTCGATGAATCCGTTTTCATAGTTAAAGTCATTCCAGCTACGTACTTCTTACGGAAGTAGTCATAGTCTATAGGAGTGATTTCATTAATCAGTGCCATGTCTGTGCGAAACACATCAATGCTTATGTAAACCATCGAGGCAGCTAAGATGGCAATCATGAAAACCGGACTTGATAACACGCCCAGCCTTGCCGATACAAGTCTTGGCATCATCTGCTCCTTGAGCCGATCAGAAGACATAATCGATATAGGTCAAATATCCCGTTTGCTAGATAGAGGTTTGATAGAGGCTGCTTATCAGCATTACCACACATAAAAGCAAACCCAGCGCGGGCTTCTCCCCATAAAACATCGCTGCTGGCAAGCATAAAGCCTCGGGTGCCGGATGCACTTCACCAACCAGGGCAGGCCTGCCAATCAGGCGTTTTGCCAATCGGCGGCGTTAAGCAGCCAGGCATGTGATACCATGTCTGGGCAGTAGCGGGCGAGAACCGCTATAGAGGCAGGCCAAGGCGATATGCAGAGGCCAAGGGCCTCTGGATGGCAAGCGACGAACTGGTTTTAGGAGGATGGACAATGGCAAAAATCACACCGAAAGAGAATTTTTTGAAGCTGGCTGGAGGCGGGCATCCCGAGTATGTTCCCTACTACACCTTCATGGGCACCGAGGGCACCAAAGAGATCGCCATCAAGAACGTGGGGGCGGCGGTCTACCCCTTCGGAGTGCGGGCTGACGACGGCAGCTTCACCGACATGTGGGGCGTCCCGTACAAGACCACCGAGGAGACTGCGAACGCCGGCATGCCCGAGCCGGGCAGGTTCATTTTAGAGGACGTCACCAAGTGGGGCGACATCATCAAGCGCCCCGAGCCTGACAACCTCGACTTCGAGGCGATGCTGAAAGCGAGCATGGAGCGTACCGGCATCGACCGGTCGGTCACTGCCATGTCCACAGGCTTCGGCTTCCAGCCCTTCCAGACCTTGATGGCCTTCATGGGCCATACCGAGGGCCTGATCGCCATGCATGAGGAGCCCGAAGCGGTCAAAGAGCTCCTCGAGTACCTCTTGGAGACGTATGAGCCTTATGCGGAGAAGATCTGCGAGGTCTTTCAACCCGACGTCTGGAACCTTGGCGACGATACCTGCACAGAGCGTGACCCCTTCTTCTCTGTGGAGATGTACAAGGAGTTCTTCAAGCCCATCTATACCCGCCTGGCAGCGCCGGCCTTAAAGCGCGGACTGCCGGTCATCTTCCATATCTGCGGGCGGATCGAGCCCTTCATCGACGATATGCTGGACTTCGGCGTCAAGTATGTCGAACCGGCCCAAGAGACCAACGACATCATGGCTCTAAAAGAGAAGTACAAAGGGCGCCTCTCCTATATCGGCGGCTATGACTGGGGCAAGCACGTTCCGCCGAACTACCCGAACTTCGACGAGGAGTGGATCCGCCAGGACGTCCGCGACGCTATCGACCGGTACAGCCCGGGCGGCGCCTATGGCTTCCTAGCCTGGCCGATCAGCTACCTTGGCGACGAGGCGATCGAGGAAGTGAAGAAGATCATCTGGGACGAGGCTGTCGACTACGGCAAGAAGGTCTACGGTTATCCGGTGGACTGACACCAAGCCTCGTGAGGTTTTAGACGTGAGTAACAGGGCTGTAGCGTAAAAACTACAGCCCTGCGGTTTATTTGGGCTTTTGTGGCTCAGTCGGTAGCGGTTAGTGGTAGCACTGGCGATGGGGAGACATGGGGAGATAGAGAGACGCGGGGAGGCACGCCTTTGCGCTTATCCACAAAAGAAGGAGAAGGAATGACTGATCGTCCAAGCAGCCAGGCGGGCATTGCCGGCAGCCAGGCGGGCATTGCCGGCAGCCAGGCGGTTCCTGCGGGCAGCCAGGTCAAGGCCTGTATCATCTGTGCCCTCAAGGCGGAAGCCAGGCCGTTTCTCCAGGGGATGGGCCAAAGGAAGCTGGTCACTGGGGGGCGCCATAAGTACTACCGGGGATACCTGCAAGGCGCCTTGACTGCCCTTTATGTCAGCGGGGCGGGCAGGGACAAGGCCTTTCGGGCAACGCAAGCAGCGATTGCCGAAGTAAGGCCTGCTTGCGTGATTTTGTCGGGCACAGCTGGAGGGATCGACCAGAGGCTTGCTGTCGGCGACACGGTCGTTGCTACTGAGCTGGTCTTCCATGACATCAGCGATGCTGGCCTGCTTGACCGCTACCCGGGCCTTTCAGGGACGGTTTTTGTCTCGGATGCTGGCCTGCTCAAGCTGCTCCGTGACGCTTTGCTGTTACAGCCAGCCAAGCAGGCAGTGCTGTTTGGCAGGATGGCTACAGGCGACGTCTTCGTGAAGAAAAACAACAGGGCTAGCATTATCGAAAGGTTTAATCCGCTGAGTGCTGACATGGAAGCAGCTGCGGTGGCTGTAGCCTGTTCCCTTCAAAACGTTCCTTTTGTGGCGGTGAAATCAATCACAGACACTGCTGAAAATGCCAGCACACTGACTTTTCTTCGCAACCTGCGGCTTGCTTCGGTCAATTCGTACCAAATAGTCAAGGCCATACTGGCAGACGTGTAAGCGGTAGCGAGCTGCTTATATCGGTAAAGGCAAAGGCCCTTGCCACGTCTGCGGCGCTGTTGTAACTAAACGGGCAAATAAACGGCCAGCCCTAAGCGGTATCAAATGCTGATTTGCGCGATAATGGTAAAACGTGAACATGATGGATAACGCTTCGGTCATCGAAATCGCTTCTAATCGATTATTTAGTGCGCAGGCGTTAAATGATGTGGTTGGAAAACTAGGTGCAAAAGACGACATTTCGGTTGCAGCACCCATTTCGTCACGCCCATTTTTCATTGCAGCAACATACACGCATGCCCCCCGAAGCATGCTGGTCTTGGCCAGCGGCGAGGCAGCAGCAGACCACATCAGCCGTGAGCTGCGCCTCTGGCTGGGCAACGAGCTGGTATTGCGACTGCCCTTGTACACGCATCAGCCATGGCGTGACCAGGCCATCAGCGAAGAGCATGTCGCTCAGGCCGGCCAACGCGCCAGGGCTATTAGCGCCTTGCAAAATGGCGATGCGGTGATTGTTGTTGCCAGTGTCGAGTCCATTTTGCGAAAAACTGCGCCCTCCGACCCGGCACATAAACCAATATATATTAAGCAGGCTAGCAATGAAAATAGCGAGCCCGAAAGCCCGACTAACGCCACCAGCCTCAAAGCAGACAGTATTGCCAACCCCAGTTACGATAGCCTCAAAGCTATGCTAGTCGACTACGGGTACGAGCGTTTTGACCAGGCAGACGCCCAAGGGCGTTTTGCCCTACGAGGCGATATTCTAGACGTCTGGCCCGCTGGTGCTGTCTATCCTTCCCGAGTCGAGTTCTTTGGTGACGATGTGGAGCAGATCAAGCGTCTAGTACCGATAACCTATCAGTCAATCGGAGCCCTCGACAACCTGACGATTTATCCAGCCAAGGCTGTCAGCCTGACCAAAGCAGTCTCTGAGCGGGCCATCAGGAGGCTTTTTGGCCTGCCGGCTGAAGAACTGACAAAACTGCCTTTGTCGTATAGCGACCACATCGAGGCAATTAGGGAGCAAAGGTATTTTCCCGAGCTTGAACTGTACCTTGACTACCTTTATGAGAGGCCTACCGGCATATTGGGCTGCCTGAGCGAAAAGACCCTGGTAATTGCCCTTGAGCCGCGTTCGTTGTTCGATGCTGCAGCCCGGTACTACGACTCAGAGCGTGAGAGCATCTACCGCAACGCTGTTGTCGACGAACGGGCAGAAGCCGTTTTGGCAAGCCTTTTCGAGAAGCCTGCCCAGCTCGACTTCGGCCGACAGCAGCTGCTTACCGTCCTGGCTTTGATATCCAGTTCAAGCGGGCTCGATCTAAGGCTGGATGTCAAGCACCCCACAATCAGCGGCTCAGAGGAGCGCTTGGCAGCGGCAGCCCGCAGCTTTGTCGGCAACGACTACTTTACGGTGGTCGGGACGCCCAGTGTCCAAGCCCGAAAAGACATTGAGCTGGCCCTGTTAGACGAGCATGTGTCTTTTAGCGACCTCCACGCTTTAGACCGACATCAAAGTGGCCCCATTGCCTATGTCAGCGACTTTGACATACCGATCGCCATGACCTTCCCGGCAGCCAAGCTGGCGCTGCTCGGTCTAAACGACAACAGTGCCTCTTCTGTAGCCAGGCGGGTACGGGCCAGCCGCGGAACCAACAAGCGCAGCAGCTTTGACCCCACGGAGCTGACTTTTCCTTTCCAGCCTGGCGACTATGTCGTCCATGAAGTGCATGGCATCGCACTCTTCAAGGCCATAGTCCGCCAAGAAGTCGCTGGTATCGAGCGGGACTATTTGCAGCTTGAGTATGCCCAGGGGGACAAGCTCTTCTCCCCAGTTGAACAGATCGACCGCATTACCCGCTATGTCGGGCCGAACAGCTCTGCGCCAAAACTAACCCGCCTGAACACCTCGGACTGGTCGCGGGCAACGGGAAAGGCTAGAAAAGCGGCACGACAGCTTGCCTTTGACTTAGTCGACCTTTACGCCAGGCGGGCCTCGGTGCAAGGCTTTGCCTATGCCAAAGACACCGACTTGCAAGCCCAGATGGAAGCAGCCTTCGAGTACGATGAAACGCCCGACCAGCTCGCAGCAATTGCCGATGTCAAAGCGGACATGGAGTCGCCCCGGCCAATGGACCGGCTGATCTGTGGCGATGTCGGCTTCGGCAAGACCGAAGTAGCCCTACGGGCTGCTTTTAAAGCTATCATGGCTGGCAAGCAAGTTCTTTTCCTGGCTCCTACGACCATTCTGGTGCAGCAGCACTACACAACGTTCTTCGAGCGGTTTAACCCTTTTGCCGTCTCTGTCGACATGCTTTCCCGCTTTCGCACCGCAGCTGAGCAGCGGGACATCTTAAAGCGCCTGGCTGACGGCCAGCTAGACTTGATCATCGGCACGCACCGTTTGCTGTCAGCGGACGTGAACCCCAAAAACCTTGGGCTGATCATCATTGACGAGGAACAGCGTTTCGGCGTCCAACACAAAGAGCAGCTCAAGAACATGCGCGAGCAGGTCGATGTGCTGACCTTGAGTGCGACCCCGATTCCGCGTACGCTGCAAATGGCCTTGTCCGGGGTGCGCGACATGTCGTTGATCAACACCCCTCCAGTCAGCAGGACGCCGGTCAAAGTACAGGTCGGCGAGTGGAACGAGGATATCGTCAGTTCGGCAATCCGCCACGAGATAGGCAGGGGAGGTCAGGTCTACTACGTCTCAAACCGCGTGCAGACCATCCAAGACGCCGAGGCCAGGGTCTTTGCGGCAGCTCCTGAGGCCGACGTCGGCATAGCCCATGGGCAGCTCAGCCCGCGCCAGCTAGAGGATGTCATGGAGCGCTTCGCTGGCGGGGAGTTCAATGTTTTAGTCGCGACAACGATTATCGAAAGCGGGCTGGACAACCCCCACACCAACACCCTGATCATCGAGGACTCCCAGCGGCTCGGACTGGCACAGTTATACCAGCTGAAAGGCCGGGTCGGGCGCTCGCACACACAGGCCTACGCATACTTCCTCTATCCTTCCGAAAACCAGTTGACCGTCGAGGCAATCGAGCGCCTGATGGCAATCGACGAGCTCCAAGACCTGGGAAGCGGAATGCGAATCGCCATGAAGGACCTCGAAATCCGGGGAGCCGGCACCCTTCTAGGTGCCGAGCAAAGCGGCTATATAGCCGCAGTCGGATTCGACTTTTTCGCCTCAATGATCAACGAGGCGGTCCGCGCCGCCCGGGCTGGCGAGCTGGCTGAGGGCTTCGACGACCTCGACTCAAAGCCAGCCACCAAGCCCAAGCAAGAGGTGCGCATCGACATACCCGAGCCATGTTTTTTCCCCGAGGAGTACATGGCTGCGGCTGACGAGCGCGTGGTCTTCTACCGCCGCTTGGCTGCAGCCGACGACCTTGACACCCTTGATCTCCTGGAAAGCCGGCTGCTTGACGAATACGGGGCACTGCCTGCTGCCGCTATCAACCTCATTGACCGCGAACGTTGTCGCGTGACCGCCTCTAGCCTAGGGATCAGCAGCATCTACCTGCAACGCCAAGCCCTTGTCTTCGAAGCAGTCCATCTTAATGTGGAGAAGACCGCGGAAGCCAAAAAGCAAGGCGCGCTGTATTTTGCCAAGTCCTATAAGCTGCAATGGCCCCTCCCCAAAGGGGATGCTCAGGCAGAAGGGGCCAAGACACCCCGCCTCTACCAGGTATTGTCAAGCCGACTTGACATCTTAAGCGGCCTGATTGACGAAGAGACAGATGAGGACGAGTTTTAAAGCTGGGCCCAAGGGCGGCTTGACAATCAAAAGAGCAAATCTGCTTAGCTCACTGGGCTAAGTGCTAGAGATTGACGGTTGTCTGCGATTTTGGCGGGTGAAAATTTATGTTATTCGGAGTAAGCAATTTTCTGACCTGGGCTTTTACAAAACAACCTTCTTTTTGGCAGCTGAATAATTGCAGACAATCGTCAATCTCCAGCACATGACCCCACCATTCACCCTAGGTAAAAGAAAAGGCCAGCCGCAAAGGGGCTGGCCTTTATAAAAACAAAAGGTACGGTTATTAGTGGTGGTAGGTGACATCGAAGTCGTACTCATCCAAGATTATAAGGTCAGCTTCCTTATCAGCCAAAGTGTCAGCATCGACAACAATTATCGTCCCATACCAGTTATTAAGATCTCGGACGTTGTGCAAGGCGTCGATCCAAACAACTCCTTCAGATTCTGAATGCGGCTCAGTACGTTCTATACTTGAATAAACTAGTTCATAGTCTGCATACTCGCTGTCAAAATAACTGTCATAGAAGAAGATATATATTGGATCGTCGGAGCGGTTTATGATATATAGCTTGACATAGATCGTATCGTCGACTGAATAGTACCTGATCTCTGAAAATCCAATAGTCACGTACTCGTTGTCAACAATGGCTGTATAGCCTTCTGGCAGGTCAGGCGAGGTCGTCCCGCCAGTCCAGCCGCGGGCCGTAGTTGTCGTGCTTCCAGTGTTGCCATTGTTGATAGTCGTGTTGCTTCCCCGGTTGGAGTTGGCAATTAGATAAATGCCTATACCGATAACCGCTAAAACGACAACCCCGATAATAACAAACACCAAGGGGCTCGTTTTCTTTTTGGGGGGCTCGACTGGATATACCGGAGCGTATCCTGAATATGTGGGGCTTTGGGTCTGCTGGGGGGCAGGTTGAAAGGACCCGTAACTGCTCGTTTGCGCTGGAGCAGGCTGTGGCGCATAAGCCGGGCTTTGAGCCGGCGGCTGGAAGGGCTGTTGGGACATACCGGGCTGAGGCGGAGTCGTATAGTCTGCCTGGGGAGAAGACCCATAGGCCGGCGGGGCCTCGGATGCCGGTGCCGCAGCATAGCCGGGCGCTTGGACGCTGCCCGCAGGCCCGGTGGCCGAAGCGTAGCCAGGTGCTTGGACGCTAGCCCCATAACCTGGAGCTTGCGGTGGAGTCGTATAGTCTGTTTGGGGAGAAGACCCAAAGGCCGGCGGGGCCTCGGATGCCGGTGCCGCAGCATAGCCGGGTGCTTGGACGCTGCCTGTGGGCGGCGCGGTTGGAGTAAAGCCTGGTGTTTCTAAAGGCGCAGAAGTAAGCCCAGGCGCATTAAAGCCATCATCACTGCCACTGCTTTGCTGCTCATCGAATGAAGGTGGGCTGGCAAAGCTGGGTGCACTGGTGAATTCAGTTTCAGGCACTGGCACGCTTTGTTCGAACTCAGCTGCTGCAGACAGGCTTTCACTGCCAATGTCTGGGGATGTCTGGAAAAAGGTTGGCGCGCCTGTATCGACCGAGTCTTCCGTAGCAGCAGGCACAAAGGCCATCTCTTCAGCTGCGGGGGCCTCAAGCGCAGCAAAACCGATGGTCGGCTCTTCGAAGTCCGAGGTCTCCATCATGGTGGTCTCAACCATAGAATCGTCTATTGCTGAAATATCGGACAAGGCAGGGACAGCCGATATCTCACTGAAATCGTCTGTAGTGATTGTGGCGGTTTGTATTTCGGGGGTTTCTTGGTCTGATAATTGGTCTGTCTCTTGTTTGGTTCCGCAGTGTGTGCAGAACTTCGAATCATCAGGTATTTCTTGACGACAGTTCTTGCATATCATAGTAGACCTCTTTCTTCTAATTGGATTCATTATACAAGCCGTCTGAGCAAAGAGATATACACAGACTCTTATAAAATATCCAATTAATAAGCAACTTGGCTGGGGCAACAGGATTCGAACCTATATAGCTGGCACCAAAAACCAGAGTCCTGCCATTGGACGATGCCCCAGTGCCCAACCAGTCTATTGTATCGATGGCAAAATGTCGAGATGTCAGCTGCAAGCAACGATGAAAAAGCTTGTCTCCGCATTATGAGTATTGGGAGGCCAACTCGTTTACAGCTAAGGAATTACCGTAGATCCAGAGGTAGTCGTTCAAAGAAATTCGCATATTCCTGTTTGGCTTAAGTGTAAGAAGATTAGCATGCTCAATAGCTAGTATCTTACAACCGTACTCTTCTTCCAACCGGCTGGTAGCAATGGTCTTTCCCCTGAAAGGCGAATCGGCATTGATCTGTAAGCGAAAGCTTTGACTGCCGATCAGATAGCCGGTCTTAGGCTTGTACTCGAACAACGTCAGGCTGTCCAGCTCATGCTGGTCGCTTGCGTAGTAATCGATGATGTTTTGGGTGAAGGCTTCGATTTCATCCTCAGTGCCAAGCAAGGCTAGCTGGTCGTTGTCAAGCAGGTTGACTTGTTGGGTGCGGGCAAAGGTCTTTATCATGTTTTGCATGAAGACTTCGATTTCGCGCTCGGTACCCATCAAAGTCAAAATATCGCCGTTCATCAGGCTTAGCTCGTCGTAGGGGTCGTTCATGCGGCGAAAGATCTCGTCTTGGGTCATGTGGGCAATCAGCGAGCCGGCAAAGTCTTGGTCGTTGCGTTGGATCGATAGCAGGTCAAGGTTGCAGGACTGGGCCATTGCCAGCTCGACAGAGACTATCCGATTGTTGATTTCCCGCCAATGATAAGCCTCCACAGAGATAATCAAAAGCTGGCTGCTGACCCAGGACACAGGGTCGTCGTCACTATGCACCGACCGGGTCTCAGCCAATTGGCTCTCTCTAAGGTTTCGGATAAAGAGGTTCTCCAAGCGCAGAAAAGCCGAGTGGACAAGATTCGAATTGGCAAAGACCAGCGTCAACAGCAGGGCGGGGACAAACAGCCATACAGACCGCAGCCCCTCCAGCATCGAAACGGCAAAGGCCAGCGCGGATATCGAAATGAGGATGTTGATAAACATCGATATATACAGCGAGCTGCGGCTGCGATGCCCAGCTGCCCAAAGCGCGGCGACGTCCCCTCGCCGCTCGGTTGCATAGAGGTTGGAAATGAAGACCCCGATGATGATCAGGGCTAGGCCATCGATAAAAATATCCGTAACCAAGGGAATGCCGAATCCCGATATCAAGGGCCGTACCACCTCGCTGAGCAAGACGACCGAAGAGAAGGCCGCCAGGATGACCATGATGACTTTGACAATCCAGTGCCTAAAGTAACTTGACCAGGCCCCGTCCTCAGTTTGGCCTTGGCCCTGGCTGACATGTCTCTCGATGAGCTCCAAGAATCTTTGGGGAAGGATAAAAACGATGCTCTCATAGACCCGATTGGTGTATTTGATGTAGTAGGGGGTTATGAAGGTCGTGATGACTGAGACCGCCACAATAATGGGGTAGAGGAAGTTGTCTGTCACGTCAAGGGCGGCTCCGAGGGCGGCAATGATGAACGAGAACTCGCCTATCTGGCAAAAACTGAAGCCAGTCTGGACAGAGGCCCTCAGCGACTGCTTGGAGAGCAGGGTGCCAATGGTGGTGGAGACAGGCTTGCAACTGAGGACAATAACGGTCAACACAAGGATCGGGACGATGTTCTCGATTATTATTTGTGGGGAGACAAGCATGCCGACCGAAACAAAGAAGACGGCGCCAAAAAAGTCCACAACAGACTTGACCAGCTGGTGTATGCGATGGGCCTGTATCGTGCCGGCTAGAATCGATCCAGCCATAAACGAGCCTAAAGCAGCTGAAAAACCAATGAGGTTCGCCAAGACGACCATAATCATGCAAAGCGCTATCGAGGAGACCAGCAGTATCTCATCGGTGAGCATGTTGGATGTCTGCTTGAGGACGGTCGGTACCACTAAGACGCTGAGCACGAACCAAATAATCAAATAGATCGCCATCTGCCCAACTTGCACGACCAAGGCCCCTGCTCCGGCTTCAGAGCCGGTCGAGACGGCAGAGAGGATGATCATGATGAACACGCCGACAATGTCTTCTACGATGAGCGCGCCAAACACAAGGTCGGTAAAGGACCGTCCTTTGATCTCAAGCTCGGCAAAAGCCTTGTTGATAATCGTAGTCGACGAGATTGCCAAAGTAGCGCCCAAGAACAGGCTGGTCATCAACGTCCAGCCAAGCAGCCTTCCACTGAGATAGCCAAGCACCAGCATTGAGGTCATATCGGCAAAAGCGGTAAATATCCCAGACTTGCCGACACTGGTCAGTTTAATAACGCTAAACTCCAAGCCCAGTCCGAACATCAAGAAGATAACACCGATCTCAGACCAGGTAGAAATGCTTTCATTATCTGTAATGTTGGGGATCAGCTCGATGCCAGGGCTGATCAGAAAACCGGCGACGACATAGCCTAAGACCAAAGGCTGCTTCAGCCTCTTGCAGACGATTGTAGCTATAGCTGCCGCTGCCAGGAGTAAAGCGAGGTCAACGACTAGTTGAGGGATGTGCTCCATAAACCACCTTTCATGGTGCAAAGCTATCACATTTTTTAAAACCTTATATGATTACTTCATCAACGAATATTCATAAAAATACAGCTGTTATATATGAAGAACCAACAGGCAGCAGCAAAACTTCAATTACTTTTGTTAACCGATGTTTCCCCTTGGCTTAAAGAACCTGGTTTGACTGCTGGACCCTGGAAATGCCATCGAAAGACCGAATTCGCATAGATATGCAGGCACCTAACATATTTTACCAGAAAACACCCGCTGGCTTGACCGACAGGCCGTGGTCTTCTCCACATTTTTGACTTTTTTATGAACAGGCGCTAAATGTTCACGCGAGACGCCAAGCCACCTGCTAAACTCTATTTGGCAAGTGCGAGAAAGGATTTACCATGGCATTCTCTACATTGGTTCTAGCAGCGGGGGCAGGGACTAGGATGAATTCAACGAAGGCAAAGGCCGTCCATGAGCTTTTAGGCAAGCCCATGGTCCGATGGGTCATTGATGCGGCAAAAGCGAGCGGGTCGGACCGGGTCTTGACTGTTGTCGGGCACGAGCGCGAGCAAGTCATACCCTTGGTAAGCGACACGACGATCGTCGTCCAAGAAGAACGCTTGGGGACGGGCCATGCCATAATGGTTGCCCGGGCAGAGCTCGAGCATTATGCAAAAAAGGGCGCTTCGCTGGTGGTTTTGTCAGCCGACACGCCTTTGATCAAAGAGGAGACAATCGCCGCTTTGGTGGAGACCCAGCAGGGCACAGGCTCTGCGGTCTGCCTTCTGACCCATGAGACGGACGATCCCAGCGGGTACGGACGAGTGGTTTTGGGCGAGTCCGGCCAGGTGCTTTATGTCGTAGAAGAAAGCGATGCCAGTCCTGCGGAGAAGGAAGTAACGCTTTGCAACTCCGGAGCCTATTGCTTCGACCTGCCCTTACTGCTGTCGAACCTGGAGAAACTAGGCAATGCCAATGCCCAGGGGGAGTTCTATTTGACCGAGGTATTCGGCCTGTTCGTCAAAAGCGGGGAGAGTGTTGTCGCTTATTGCACGGATGCCTCAGAGGCAATTGGCGTAAACGACCGCCTGCAGTTGGCTGAAGCCAGCGCATTGATGCAAAAACGCATCAATACAGCGTGGATGCTGGCGGGGGTAACGATGCTTGACCCTTCGACCGTCTGGATCGGGCCGGACGTGGAGCTGGAAAACGATGTAGAAATACTTCCCCAAGTGATCTTGTCTGGTAAGACAAGTGTCGCCAGAGGCACGATTATCGGGCCAAACTGCCGTATTGCAGACTCTGCTATTGGGCGGGACTGTGTGATCGAGGAGAGCGTCATCTTGGAAAGCGAGCTGGAAGACCAAGTCGACTGCGGGCCGCGGGCTTATTTGCGGCCGGGAACCATGATGAAGCAGGGCTCCAAGGCAGGCACGCATGTCGAGATCAAGAACGCCACGATCGGCATCGGCTCGAAGGTCCCTCACTTAAGCTACATCGGCGATGCGACCTTAGGCGACGACGTAAACATCGGTGCCGGTACAGTCACCTGCAATTACGACGGATACGAGAAACACCACACCGAGATCGGCGACAGGGCCTTCATTGGCTCGGACTCGATGCTGGTGGCTCCCGTTACAATAGGAGCTGATGCGATGACAGGGGCAGGGAGCACGATCACCAAGGACCTTCCCGAAGGAGCGTTGGGCCTGGAGCGTGCCGAGCAGAAGATAATCCGTGGATGGGTCTACAAGCGGAGGCGGGAGAAAGAAGAAGGCAAAAACCGTAAGAACGAAAAAAACGGTAGATGAGGGGAGATTCTTAGCATCATGACTGAAGTTATGAAAACAATGAAACTATTCAGCGGCCGGTCAAACAGGGCACTGGCCTTAAAGATTGCCAAAGAATGCTCCGTAAGCCTAGGCAATGTCAATGTGACGACTTTTGCCAATGGGGAGATCTATGCCCGCTATCTGGAAAGCGTCAGAGGCTGCGACGTCTTTCTCATCCAAGCGGTCGCTGGCAAAGTCAATGACAACTTGATGGAACTGCTGATCATGGCGGATGCGGCTAAACGGGCCTCGGCACGGTCGGTAACCGCAGTGCTCACCCACTATGGTTACTCGCGCCAGGATAAAAAGTCAGCTTCCCGCGAGCCGATTACGGCTAAACTGGTGGCAAACTTGATGACGGTTTCCGGTATTGACCGGACAATCTGCATCGACCTGCATCAAGGCCAGATCCAGGGCTTCTTTGACACGCCGGTGAACCATTTGACGGCACTGCCCATATTTGCGGAATACTTCAACTCAATGAACCTGCACAATACCTGCGTCGTGTCCCCGGATGTCGGGCGGGCCAAAGCGGCAAGGAAGCTGGCAGACTTGATGGGCGCTGACTTGGCTATCATGTCAAAAACCAGGCCGGCCCATAACGTCTCGGATATACCCACGGTCATCGGCGACGTCAGGGGAAAGACCTGTATCGTCAATGACGACATGATCGATACTGGCGGATCGGTCATCAACGGCGTGGACGCTTTAAAGGCAGCAGGTGCTGGAGACGTGTACGTATGTGCCACACATGGGCTGTTCTCAGGCAAGGCCTATGAGCGCATCGAAGAGGCACAAATGAAAAAGGTTGTCGTCTGCGATACAGTAGCCGTTCCCCGCAGCCGCCAAAACGGGAAGATCGAGGTTATCAGCGTAGCCGGACTTTTGGCGAAAGCCATCCAAAACGTGTTTGACGAAGAAAGCGTCTCCGAGTTGTTCGACCCCGACTTTCAAATATAGGTGATTGACAATAAAAAACCGCAGTATCGATGAATGTAATCAACCAAATCCGAAAAGCAGCCGCAGGCGTTAGGGCTTTGGCAAACCAAGATGACCCTAAGCAGAACGGCCAGCAAAACAGCAATACGAAAAAAAGCGATCGCTTTTTGATTGTGGGACTGGGAAACCCCGGCATTGAGTACCAAAAGACCCGGCACAACGCCGGTTTTATGGCAATCGACGCCTTGGCAGCTGACCTGGGAGCGAATTATTGGAAGGCGATGAACGGTGCGCTAGTCGCAGAATGCGACTACCACGACAAGCTGCTCATACTTGCCAAGCCGCAAAGCTTTATGAACTCCAGCGGCATACCCGTCAAATCCCTCTTAAAGCATTTTGCCTTGTCCCAAGAGGCAGGCACTGCCTTGTTGGTCGTTCATGACGAGCTTGACCTGCCGTCAGGCGTCTTGCGCTTGAAGTTTGACGGAGGTCATGGCGGACATCGGGGCGTCTTGTCCATTATCGATAACGTTGGCAGCGGCTTTTGCCGCCTACGCCTCGGGATAGGGCGGCCACCTGGCCGGATGCCAGCTGAAAAATTCGTGTTGCAAGAGCTAAAAAACGAGGCGTTGCAAGAAATGGAAGAGATGGCCTCCCAAGCTATAACAATCAGCAAGGCAGTCATCGATGACGGATTGGCCATGGCCATGAACAGGTTTAACATATGACAAACAACCAGGAATACGAACTACTCAGGTTTGCCAGCCTAAGCTCCACAAATGACTATTTGAAAAACCATTTAGACATGGGCATTGGGCAGAGGGACCTGCCTGTCTTTGTCTTGGCCGAAGAGCAAAGCAGCGGCAGAGGCCGCTTAGGCAGAAGCTGGCACTCGCCAAAAGGGGGAATTTACCTTTCTTTGCTCTGGCCTCGCCCGCTCCCACTCCAAGTAGCGCAAAGCCTCCCTTTAATCGTCGCTGTAGCTGTGCGTCAAGCCCTGCAACCACTATCCGAGCAGCTAATAAAACTCAAATGGCCAAACGACCTGGTGGTCGAGGATGGGGCAATCAGAAGCAAGCTAGTCGGGATCCTAGTAGAGCTGGTCAACGAAAAAGCCATTATCGGCATTGGCGTCAATGTCTTCTCAGACGGCAATAGTGCTGGCTTGGACAATGCCTACCTGATAAATGGCTCGATTAACACAGACCCTAAAGGCTTATATGACCAAAGTGTCGAGCAATTGATCAAGTGTCTGCTTGACTGTCTTGGCCTTTGGGAGGGACAAGGCTTTTCATTTGAGCCTTTTAGGGAAGAGTACCAACAATACTTGACACAGCTTGGGGAGTATGTCGAGGTCAGCAATGCTTTTGGGGAGCTGGTTGCTGCAGGTACCATTGAGGGCATAGACAACAACGGCCTGCTCATGCTTTCAAATGACGAGGGCATGCAAAAGGTTGTCAGCGGAGAAGTGACTCTGCGCAAAAACGTTTAGCCCATCGTCAACCTGTAGCAGGCTGTCCCAACTTCTTGTCTCTGATTTTTCCTCCCCTGATCGGGAGCACTCGTCTGTACCAGTTAAAAACGCTTGTCAAAAACCCGCTGGGTCTTTTTCTCAGACCGCGGCAGGTCGCCTAGACCGACAGCCTTGCTTATCACAGTCACCCCTAGCTGTTGTTTGATAAGCCGGCATAGTGACTCTTCGAGCACAAGGCGGGCTTCTCCCGATAAAGACGTCTCGAAAAGGACGGTCATACTGTCCCGTCCGTTTAGATGCTCGATTATCACCTGGTACTCGCTGGATGCCCCAGGTATCTTCGCTAAAGCCTCTTCGATATGGGCAGGAAAAACGTTCACGCCTTTGACTTTGACCATGTCGTCGGATCGGCCGATCAGCGTGTCGATACGGGTATGGGTGCTTCCGCAAGGGCATTGTCCGCCAACGATGCGGGTTAGGTCGTGCGTTCGATAACGGATCATCGGAGCGCCTTCTTTGCGTAGCGTGGTCAGCACCAGCTCGCCGAACTCCCCGTCGGGTAGTACCTCGCCTGTCTCAGGGTCAATGATCTCGGCATAGATGAAATCATCCCAACAATGCATAGCCATCTGGTACTCGCAGCTGATGGCAATGCCTGGGCCATATACCTCGGTCAAGCCATAGATGTCGAAGAGCTTGATGCCGAGCTCGGTGGAAATCCGAGCGCGCATTTTCTCGCCCCAGCGCTCGGACCCGATGACGCCGACGCGCAGGTTGATGCGGTCTTGCAAGCCCCGCTCGGCAATCGTCTCAGCCAGCAACAAGGCGTATGAGGAAGTAGAGCCTAAAACACTGGTTTGCAGGTCAATCATCATCTCGATCTGTTTGTCCGTGTTGCCTGGGCCCATGGGGACAACCATGGCGCCTAAAAGCTCGGCCCCGGCCTGAAAACCGATTCCGGCAGTCCAAAGCCCATAACCGGGGGTCACTTGGACCCGGTCTAAGGAGGTGACACCGGCAAACTCGTAACAACGCTTGAACATCTCCGCCCAGTCGGCAACGTCTTGTGCCGTATAGGGGATGATCACAGGCACCCCGGTAGTGCCGCTAGTCGAATGGATGCGCACGATGTCTTGAAGGGGAACAGCAGCCAGGCCCAGTGGGTATGACTCCCTGAGCTCGTCCTTTGTAGTCAAGGGAAGGCTTTGAAAGCCTTTTAAGTCCTTAATGTCAGCCAGATCGAGATCATGGTATTTTGTGGAGTAGAACTGGCTTTTTTGCTTGATACCCGCCAGTAGACTAAGTATCTGCTCCCATTGTTGGTCTTTCATTTGCTTGGGCCTTCCCCTCTCCTAAAGCCTTGATGTTCATTTCAAGGTACCTGGCTGGTGCCAGAGCTTGGATTGCTGATACGAGGCTGTCTTCGCTGATAGCCAAGGCTCCGGTGGCTATGGCGACTCCGAGCAATACGACATTTAAAACACGCCCAGAGCCTAGCTTTTCCAGTATGGCCTCTCCGTCTATTAAATACGCCTGGTAGGCAGGCAGGTCTGCTGCCGTTGACTTTGCCTCTAGCCAGGCAAGTAGCTTCTCTACGTCGTATACCTCGGATGGGTCCTTCGCTAATTGGGCTTGGATAGGCATGATCCCTTTGCAGGCAGTGACCAATGAGCCGCCTGCTTTGAGCAGATGCAGGTTGCGGGCGGCCTCAGCTGGCTCGAAGGCCATCAACAGATCGGCTTGGCCGGAGTAAATCATCGGCGAGAGCGGTGCATACCCGTCGTCGTCTGAAAAAATACGGATGTAGCCTAAAACGCTGCCCCCTCGTTGGGACATGCCAATCGTCTCGGCGGTACGTACGGTCTTGCCTTCTAACATTGCCGCATAGGCGATCAAACGCGATGCAAGCACTGTCCCTTGCCCACCGACTCCAGCAATAATAATGTCGTTACTCATGAGAAGTCCCCAATCGACTTGGTGGGGCAGATCTGGGAGCAGAGGCCACAAGCGGTACAGGTCTCTGGATCGATGCTGGTATGCGTCTTGGACGACAAGAGGGCAGGACAGCCCAGTGCGCGGATGCATGTCTTACAGTTGATGCAAGTGTCTGCGTTTACGGTAAGGCTTTTTGGGCTGGTCGTGACATAGATGCAAGGCGACCGAAAAACAATCGCACTGACGCCTTCATAGGCAATGGCCTCCCGGACTGCCCGTTTTGATTCTTGCAGGTCAAGGGGGTCGGCTTCGATGACACATTCGACCCCACAGGCACTGATGATCTGGCTGATGCTTAAGGCACTAGTGCCAGCATTGCCCTCCAGGTTTGCCGGGTCGGCATCAACAGCCATCCTCTCCCCGGTCCCCGGATGAGGCTGGCCGCCGGTCATAGCCGTCACAGAGTTGTCTAGTACGACGAAAGTCACGTTTGCTTGGTTGTACACTGCGTTGATCAGCCCGGGGATCCCACTGGCAAAGAAAGTCGAGTCGCCTAAAAAGCCTATGTGGTAACTGTCGGGCTCGGCCCAGGCCAGCCCTTGTGTAACGGTAAAGCCCGCACCCATACAGACACAGGTTTGGACCATCTTCAAGGGGACGGAGTTGCCTAATGTATAGCAGCCGATATCACCGCTGAAGCTTGCCTTTTTGCCCTTAAGGGCTTGTTTTACTGCATAAAAAGATGCCCGGTGCGGGCATCCGGCACAGAGCACAGGCGGCCGGGCGGGAATTTGTGGGGCATCCTGGTAGAAAGTGTCGACCTTTGTCTTCTTGGGGCTGTCAACGGAAAGGAAGTCGAGGATCTGCTCGGCTATCTCAGCCGCGGAGCTCTCACCGGCATCACGGGTGGTGTTTGTCAGATGCCCATAGATCTTGACCGGCAAGTGGTAGCGTCCTGCGACTTCTAGGAGGCGGCGCTCGATCACCGGCTCCAGCTCTTCGAATACGATGACTTCTGACAGGTCCTTCAGGTAAAGATAGGCCAGGCTGGTTGGAAAAGCGACAGGCATGCCGATCTTTAAAAGCTTCAGCGAGCCCACGTAGCCAAGCGAGTCGATCGCATCTTTGGCATAAGCCCAGCTTAAGCCGCCGGCTACAATGCCTAAGTGCGCCGGAGCAGGCGAGAGCCCGGTTTTCTCCATATAATTAAAAGCACTGCCCGAGCTATAGGCTTCAAGCTCGTTTAGGCGGCTCACTGTCTCTAGATGGCCAGCGTATGCCCGTGCCGGTAGGACGACCCAGTCGATTTTGGGGTCGAACCCGCTGATCGGGTGGACCTGGTAGCTAAAGTCGGCGTCGATGGTCACCGCCCCGTGGCTGACCCGGGTCACCGGCCTGACAATGACCGGGGTATGGTACTGCTCGGAGATCTCGAAAGCCTCCATCATCATCTGTAGGGCCTCTTCGGGAGTCGAAGGGTCGAGCAGGGGCACCTTTGCAAACTCAGCCAATTGGCGGGTGTCCTGCTCGGTCTGGGAAGAGAAGGGGCCGGGATCGTCAGCGACTAAAAGCACCAGTCCGCCAAGCCCCAGGTAGGGGAGGCTCATCAAAGCGTCTAGTGCGACGTTGAGTCCGACCATCTTCATCGTGGCTAGGGCACGGGCGCCGCTCATCGCAGCGCCGGCAGCCACTTCCAAAGCAACCTTCTCGTTAGTCGACCACTCCACATGCAGGTCGCTCAAGTTGTGCTTGCGGCCGAGGTAGGAGGCATACTCTAAGGCTTCTGTAGAAGGAGTCCCAGGATAGCCGCTGATCAGCTTGACTCCAGCCTTGATAGCTCCAAGGGCAAGAGCCTGGTTGCCCATCAATAGTTCTTTTGTCATATGAGCTCCTTGTCTGTAAGTAAAATGCTAGCTAGGCATTCAATCAAGCAGTGGCTCGCCGTTGTCGTCAGGCAGCAAGTCGAGAGCATCGCTTACATCAGTATTGTCACCTGCCGGGCCGAAGTCGCCATTTACTGCCAGGAGCTCGATCTCAAAACGCAGGCTCGCATAAGCCGGTATTGAGCCGCTTCCGCTTGCCCCATAGCCAAATGCGGCAGGAATGATCAAAGTACGCTTGCCACCGACCCGCATGCCAAGCAGGCCCTGGTCCCAACCCTTGATCACTTCGCCTTCGCCCAAGACAAACTCGAAATAGCCTGTCTCGTTTAAGTAAGTGGCGTCAAAGACCGTTCCGTCCTCAAGGGTGCCGACATAAGTTACCCTTATCAGGTCACCCTCAGCAGCCTCTGGGCCATCCCCGATCTCATCGTCGATGATTTCGAGCTCGCCAGCCAGCTTCAAGTCGACATCGTAGGGCAGCCCGCTAGGCATTGGGTTAATGGTGATGCGGTCTGACTCCAACAGGTCGGCGTAATACTTGTTCGGGCGTTCAGTCTCTAAAAACTCAGGCAAGGCGTCAAGGATCTCTTCACGCATATCATCTGGGACCGCGTCTGGGTCGAAGCCCTCGTCGCCGATCTGGTACTCGTCAGTGCAATAGATAATGAATAGGTAGTAATCACTTTCCACTATCCCCGAGACTTCGCCTACACTAAGCTCGTCTAAGGCCAAGTAGTATTCGTCTGGCAAGTTTGTCAAGGCCTGCCAGCCCATGTCGCCACCAGGCTCCAGGTCCATATAGGCTTTAGAGTATGTGTCCGACACGGTGGCAAAATCCATGCCGGAGGCGAGTGCGCTTTGTGCCCTTTGGGCCTGTTGCAGCGCCTCTTCATAGGCTTCTTCGTCTTCGACGACAATGATCACGGCGCTTGACTTCTTCCCCACCAGCTGTGGGGCATACTCGGCGAGAAAATCATCGATCTCCTCTTGCGTCGGCTCGCTGTCCTCGTACATCGAATTCATCAATCGGGAAATCACATCCTGTGCTTCCAGAAAACGACGGTACGAAAGGTCGTCGGCAAAACCCATGGCGTTGATGAAATTCGTCCACTCCACGCCTTTGCCGAAGTATTCCTGCTGTTCTTCGATTATCAGGTCCACTGCTACCTGGTCTGGATAAATGCCAAGCTCGGCAGCATCGTTTAAGACCATGATCGGTATGGCAAACTGGTTTTTGATGACATGGTCGCGCAAGGTCTCCGGGGTAAAGTCGCTCCAAACCAAAGTCACCGCCCACTCCTCGTCTGCCATTAAGTTGCCATACGAGTCAGATCGCATGGATTCGACAGTATGGGTAATGTCTGCCTCCCGGACCTCTACGTCGTCGACTGTGGCGGCGATCTGCTTTAAATCGTATTTGTAGGTCTCGGTCCTCCCATTGTTGATAAAGTAATAAGCGCCTGATCCAATCAAGGCAATGGCCAATATCCAAACAAGAACCGTTTCCCATGGTTTATTCTGCATTAGCTACCCTTCTATCACCTAGCCAAAGTGACTGCCTAACTTACCACACCCACTTCGGAAAATTGCTCTTAACTGCATAAGTGCCCATTTAAAAGACAAACCAGTATTTTCTCACAAGATCGCAAATGATGCCGAGCATGATATGTTTGTTTGTACGTAGAAAAACCTTTATCCCGGCTAAGCTTGGGCCTGTGGAGAAGTGCCTGACGCTCCTTGCAGCCTGTCGGCGGTGCTGCTAGACCCCTAGGCGGTGCTAGACCCCTAGGCGGTGCTCCATCCAGGTGATCAGGGTGTTTAAGGTTTTTTTCCAGTCAGGCTCGTTGAATATCTCATGGCGCGCATCTGAGAGCAAGGCTGTCTCGACGTCACCTTTTAAGGCCCTTTTGAAAGAGGCAGCCATTGCCTTGGGGGCACGGCCGAACTTGGAGACCGGGTCTTTGCCACCAGCCAAACAGAGAATACGCAAATTCGCCGGGGTAAAGCCCTTCTCCACCGAAACCATGTTACGCATCAGCGTAGCCAAAGTCAGGTAAGCCCCGTTGGTAAACATAAAACCACAGAGGGGGTCGGCGATATAGGCGTCAACAACCTCAGGGTCGGTACATATCCAGTCGAAGTCGGTCCGTCTGTCCTTGATGACTCTCGAGTAGCTTCCTAGGCCAAGTTTGTGGAGGTTGGTCGAAACCGTGCGCTCTCCCTGCTTTTTGACCACTCGCTTAAGGTAGGCCAAGGTCGGAAGCATGGTGGCCATCCGGGGCTCTGCTGTTCCGGAGAGCACCACTGCATCTAGCCCGTCCCCATAGATGCTGATGTAGACGCGGACAATGAAACTGCCCATTGAATGGCCAAGCATGATGTAGGGGACGCTTTCTAAATAACGTTTCTGGACTGTCTCCCGCAGGCTATGCACGTCCTCGATCAGGATACGGTCGCCGTTCTCCGCCGGTATATGTCCAAGGTCGTCAGGGCTGGCAGCGGACTTCCCATGTCCGACATGGTCTTCTCCACATACAACAAAACCTTGGTCTACCAGGTGTTTGGCAATATGGCTATATCGGCCGCTATGCTCAGCAGCACCATGCACGACCTGGATCACAGCCCGCGGCAAGTCTTTGCCCGAAGCCACCTTGTTGGGCTCTTTCAACCACGCTTGGATCTGCGTCTCGTTGTCATAGGAGAGGTATGTCAGGTTCGTCGTTTTCATGTTATTGAAGAATATCGTATAGTAATGATAGCTTGTCAATACCTGTTCTTCTCTACTTGCCGGAAAGCGAGGGCAAATATGGATAAAAAAAGGCGCTACTTCGTTGGTATAAGCGTCTCTGTGGTCTTCTTGATAGTAGCGTCGATGCTATTTCTTATCCTAAACGCACAAAAACGGTCGTTTGACATCACCGAGACATATCGCATATCAATGCCGAACAAAGAAACGGCTTATCTGCAAGTTGCCTTGCCCATAACGTATGCTTACCAAGAGCTTGGCGACTTTAATATTGAGGGTGTCGACTCTTACGAGATAGTAGAGTACGATGGCTGGTGTGAAATGATAGCAATAGTAAATGCGAGCAAGACTTCAACAGAGGCTTTAGTAAGGGTCCAATATTCGCTTAGCTTGTTAAAGAACATTGCTCCGTGGGATGGCGAAGTGCTAGACGAGTACCTTCAGCACCAACAATATGTAGATATTGAAAACACCAAGATTATCGAGCTTGCCCGCCAGCTTCAGGGAGCCGATGATTATCAAACTGCGCTAAACACCGTCGAATATGTGCACAAAACCCTAAAAATACCTAAGGATACGCAACCAAACAAGCCACAGTTAAGCGCGTCCGAGTTGCTTGACGACCCATCCGGAGTCTGCTATGACTTTGCGATCCTAACGACTGCATTGCTTCGTGCAAATGCCATCCCCACCCGGCTGATCAGCGGTTTGACGCTACAACTGCCCTTGCAAAAAGCTTCAGACTGGATGCATCCGGGGATCGCTCATGCCTGGGTGGAGTTCTTTGCGAACGACAAATGGCACATCGCCGACCCGACCTGGGGAAGGTTTGACAAAAGCGACACTGCCCACCTGTCCTATGGCACCTATGAAAGCAATATCTTCTCCGATTTTCAACAGCTTCGTTACCAAGAGATCGAGTCTGCCGGCTACCATATCGTCGGCGGGATGAGTGCGCCTCTAGCGTTCATGGTGTACTCCACCGGTCCCGATGTTACTGTCATCCCCAAGGCTGTTGCCAATGTGAATTGGTTTTAAGGCATATTTATAAGCTACTTAAGTACATTTGTGGAGAAGTTTAAGCTTCGCTTAACATTTTGAGAGTAGACTTGTTGTATCTATGTTGTTTATGAAGAATGAATTAGCCTGGTGGTTTTTGGGCGTCGTAACAGGAAGGTCTTAAAAGATAAATGGACAGCGGTCTCATCCTGGCGCTCGACCAGGGCACAACCAGCTCCCGTGCCTTGCTCTTTGACCATCAGGCTAGGCTGGTCGGCAGTGCACAGCATTCCTTTGAGCAGATCTACCCAAAACCTGCCTGGGTCGAGCATGATCCCCAAGAAATACTGTCTTCGCAGTTCAAGGCAGTCGATGACGCCTTGGCAGCTACAGCAGCCAAGGCTCAGCAAATTGCCGCTATCGGTATAAGCAACCAACGCGAGACAACATTGGTCTGGGATAAAAAGACAGGAAAGCCGATTGCCAATGCCATAGTTTGGCAGTGTCGTCGGACCAGCGAGATGCTGGAGCAGATCTGTAAAGACCCCCAGGTGGAAGAAGGCATCATTGACCGGACGGGGCTTGTCCCAGACGCTTATTTCTCAGCGACTAAAATCGCCTGGCTGTTAAACGAGGTGCCTGGGGCTAGAGCAGCAGCCAAACGGGGGGAGCTGGCGTTTGGCACAGTCGATACTTGGCTGGTCTACCAGCTAACTGGCGGGCTTGTGCATGCTACTGACATTACCAATG
>JGI24702J35022_10000116_pt1 | contig 38330 bp, 29 predicted proteins | sample TergutTh196P4_FD_35022 | JGI IMG/M metagenome (IMG submission 35022) | reverse complement strand
GTTATTTCAAATGATCCCCGTTGACGCAAGCAATATAGATCAATATTGAGTCTTTCAAGCACTGTCTGCAAAGCGGTCACAATGTTCGCAGCATGCTGCATGCTGCAGGCTGCATGTTGTATCTACAATACAAAAGAACTTCGTGGGGAATCGCGCACCGCCAAGCCGGCTTAGGCTGCGGATGCAAACCGCTTTTAGCGTATAACGCTGCCAGGAGAGGATATAAGATATTCAATGAGAGGATATAAGGTATTCAATGAGAGGATATAAGGTATTCAATGGAACAATCTAGTCAAAACATTTTAGAGCTTAGAGACGTCGTCAAACTCTATCCCGGTGTTGTTGCCATGAATAAGGTGAGTATCAGCTTCAAGGCCGGAGAAATTCACGCCCTTGTTGGAGAGAATGGCGCCGGGAAATCAACTCTGATAAAATGCTTGACCGGTTGTATAGAACCTACCGGCGGCGAGATCTTTTATATGGGTGAGATATGGAAAAAAGTGACGCCTGCTCAGGCGCTTAAAAAAGGGATTGGCGCCGTTTATCAGGAATTTAACCTTATACCGTTCCTCTCGGTTGCGGAGAATTTGTACTATGGAAGGGAATTAGAAAAGGGCTTATTCCTTGATCAGGAAACAATGAACAGGGAAACAAATTCTATTATGCAGGAATTAGGCGTTGATATTAACCCCGATTCAAAGGTGAAAGACTTAACTGTGGCATACCAACAAATGGTGGAAATAGCGAAAACCCTTTCAAGGAATGTAAAATTCCTGATTTTGGACGAACCGTCAGCGCCGTTAACATCCCGTGAAATAGAGGCTATGTTTGCCGTAGTCAGACGGCTAAAGGAAAAAGGCGTGACTGTACTCTATATTTCGCACCGTCTTGAGGAGATTTTTGAAATATCCGATCGGGTGTCAGTAATGCGGGACGGGGAGTATATATGTACGTTGAATACCGCGGAAACGGATCACCAGCAGTTAGTCCGCCTCATGGTAGGCAGGGAATTGACCGGCGATTACCCTCAGAGGAAAACGCCGGTGGGGCGGAACGTACTTGAAGTAAAAAATCTTTACAGCAAATATGTAAAAAACGTTTCTTTCCAGCTAAAAAAAGGAGAAATTCTTGGCCTTGGCGGATTGGTTGGCGCCGGCCGCACCGAGACTGCGCGGGCTATATTTGGAGCGGATGACGTGATCAGTGGGCAAATAACGTTAAACGGTCGCCCGCTTTCCCTGAAAGGACCGAAAACGGCCATTAAGAACGGCATCGGGCTTATTCCCGAAGACCGCAAGCATCATGGGGTACTGCTGGGACTTTCGATAAAGGAAAATATCACTTTTGCTTGCCTTCCGCGCATATCTCCGCGCCAGTGGGTGAATACCAAAGAAGAAAATATTATGGTCCATAAGGAAATTCAGGACTTACAAATCAGAACCCCTTCAGAAACCCAGCTAGTCAAGAATCTCTCGGGCGGTAATCAGCAAAAGGTTGTATTGGCAAAATGGCTGGCGACAAACTGTGACGTGCTGCTTTTTGATGAGCCGACAAGAGGAATTGACGTCGGCGCGAAGCAGGAAATCTATAAACTTATGCGCGCCCTTGCGGAGCAAGGGATATCAATTATCATGATTTCATCTGAAATGCCGGAACTGTTGGGGATGAGCGACAGGATTGTGATAATGCACGAAGGTTGTGTTGTTGGGGAATTAAACGCACAGGACGCCACTCAGGAGAAGATTATTATGATTGCTTCAAATCTGGGATACACAGAAGGAGGCTCTTTACAGTGAAGGCAAAGCACATAGACGTTCGGGAAGTGCTGATAACCTACGGTATCTACCTTGTACTTATTGTTTTAGTGATTCTGTTTACGATTCTAAAACCAAACGCGTTTTTGTCGGCGGAAAATATTTTTAATATATTGCGTCAGGTTTCGGTGGTTGGCATCGCGGCAGCGGGAATGACGTGTGTTATAATCACCGGCGGAATCGATCTTTCTGTTGGATCCACCATAGGGTTGGTCGGCGTTATTGTCGCGTTGTTTATTTCGCCGGAAAAAGGTTGGGGCCTGGGAATACCGCTTGGCTTGCTTGCGGGGTTAATTACCGGTCTGCTTCTTGGAGTTATCAATGGTTTTATTGTCAACAGGCTTGGGCTGCCGGCAATGATCGGCACGCTGGGCGCTATGACGTCGACGCGAGGCGTAGCCTACCTTATTACTGAGGGCAAGCCTGTTTTCGGATTCCCCAAAGGCTTTGAATTGATTGGTCAGGGTTATCTTTGGATCATTCCGGTACCGGTAATAATTATGGCTGTTGCGTTCATCATTACATATGTCTTTTTGAGTAAATGCAGAATTGGACGCTATATTTACGGTGTTGGCGGCAATGAAGAAGCCTCGTGGCTTTCAGGCGTCGACGTGCATAAAATAAAATACTTTGTTTACGCGTTCAGCGGGCTTTGCTGCGCCGTTGCGGGCATAGTGCTCCTGTCTCGCACTAACAGCGGAACGCCAAAAGCCGGAACAAGCTATGAGATGGACATCATAACAGCCGTTGTATTGGGCGGAGTGAGTATAAAAGGCGGCGAGGGAAAGATAACAGGCGTTATAGCGGGCGTGCTGATTATGGGCGTACTGGCTAACGGTATGATCATTCTGGGCTTGAGCGACTACACTCAGCGGGTAATTCAAGGCATTGTACTGGTGGCTGCAGTAGCCTTTGACGTATATGCTAAGAAAATCAAGAATAAGGTAACAGACGTCTCATCCATAGCATAGCAGCGTGAGTTGGCGCGCGCAAGCAGTCACGCGCGCGGGTTAGCAGGCGCAATCAGTCACGCGCGCAGGTTAGCAGGCGCAAGCAGTCACGCGGCGCGGGTTAAGAGGCGCAAGCAGTCACACGGCGCGGGTGAGCGCGTAAGCAGTCACACGCGTTGCGCGCGCCGCGCGCGCAAGCAGACAAGTATTGTGCGGGAATTCTTTATAAGTTATAATTACGCCTATAATGAAGAGTAAAAAAAGGTAATCTTTATTAAAATTGCTAAAACAACTTTTTAAGAAGAAAATATTCCCAAAAATGAATTTCAAGTCAAAGCTATTTTGGACGATGTCCGGAGTTATGACTGTTTCTATTTTAGCTATGTGCATCATTTCTGCTGTTCTGATTGTCGGCGCGATGGAGCGTGAAATCCGGACAACCAGACTAAGTATCTTGCGGCAAACAGCCGAAAACGTCGTATCAAATCTGAAGACGCTCGAACAAAGTACGGTAATAAAGAGTATTGATCCGGTATTCTCAGACACCGTGAGGATTGTAAAATCAGATGATCTGAACAAAATAGACCAGATTGTGTCTCAATTGCGTGAATTTAAAAACGAGAGCGCCGCAATTCATTCGGTCTATCTGTATTTACATAATAAGGGCTGTATAATTACTTCAAATGACGGTTATTGGGAAAAGGAAAGGTTTTATGACAATGACGCCCTGATTGAAGATTTCGGAAGCAGGAACATCGTATGGCGCGCTGTCCGCGACGTGGATGAAAACACAGGCTTAACAAAAAAAGTCTTCAGTTTTGCCCTGCGTTTCCCGGATAAAAGCGACAATGGAAGCGACTACATGATAGTAAATCTTTCAGGTGGTTTTCTATCGACAGGCTTTAACTCCAGTTCGATTGAAGGAGAAAGCATACTGCTGATTGCGGAAGACGGGACAGTGTTATATGACGCCTCCGGAGTTATGCACGGTATGCGGTTTGACCAGGATTGGTTTAGGGATCATCTGATTACCGAGTACCGGTCTCAGTACAACAACTGGCGCTTTGTCAACGTTGTGCCAAAAGCATACATAATGAAGCCTCTTAATATGTATATCGCGGTTTTTCCGATTGTGGCGGCCGTTTGCATCGCGTTGGTATTCTTTCTTGTAAACAGGTTGTCAGCAGGCGTATATAGGCCAATTGCGAATATTATTGGGGAATTGCGGGAGTACCTGGACCAGTCAGGCATTCTATTGCAAGATAGCGATTCGGAATACCTGAGGCAGTCAATACTTGCCGTGCTGGAACAAAACCGGCGACTGCAAAAAGCGTTTAATGACAATACTGAAGATCAGCGCAGGACCTTTTTATGGAACCTGTTGAACGGGCGCTTCTCATCGGGGTTTGATTACTATAAAAGAATGAACCAGCTGCAGATAAACTTTTCCTCCGCGGAGTATTACGTTATTTTGTGCAGTATCGATTCCGCCAGCGTGACAACCAGTCGTTTTAAGCCACAGGATAATTATCTTATGGTCTATGCCTTTGAGAATATAATCGGTGAGATTATGGAGGCGCGCTTTCAATTCCTGACGGCAACAATGGAAAACGACAGCGTTAGCATTCTGGCGGTATGCCAGGACAGTGATCTGTTAAATTCTGTTTTTGAAGAAATAAGAAGTATTGTTTATAACACGTTGGAAATAACAATGACTGTTGCGATTAGCGAGCGGTTTACAGCCATCGAAGACGCGCAGCAGGCATGGGATAATTGCCTTGAGCTCAGGTCGCACAGGTTGGAGCTGGGAAGCGGAATTATTACGGAAGACAAAGTACTGCGCGGGAGTGACAGCCATTTACCGGTCATTTCCCATCAGCAGCGGAAACAGATGCTCATTCATATACAGAATGGCAACACCGTACAGTTTGCTTTTGAAATAGACCAGCTTATCGACAGAATACGATCAAGACCGCTTCCTGCGCCGGAAATAGTATTTGCGGCTATGCTAACTATACTTGGGGACATCCTCTCCACAGTCAGCCAATGCGGCTGGAAGCCGTCTGAAGTATTTGGCGTATCCAGCAAGCCGTTCCACGATATGATAAATCTCAACACCCTGGCGGAAATAGGGGATTATTTGAAAAAGATGCAAAAGCTTTCATTCGAGTATATCACAGAGCGCAAGGAGACAAAAAACAAAAAGCTGTTGGACACAATTATAGACTATATTCAAACTCACTATGATGAAGAGTTGCATCTGAACAAGGTGGCGGCGCATGTATATTTGAGTCCGTCTTATCTTTCCAGGCTGTTCAAGCAGGAGGCAGGCAAGAATTTTCATGAATACCTTACAACAGTCAGGTTGAATAAATCAAAAGAGCTACTGCGGGATCCTGAACTGCGCATTGCGGATATCGCAAAAAAGACCCAGTTTGGCACTACAAATAACTTCATTAAGGTATTTAAAAGATATGAAGGCGTGACTCCGGGCGTGTACAGGAATACGCTCGCAATAGACAGTCTGAAGGACAGGGTGGAAGAGAAAGAAGAGAAAGGCAAAGAAGATGTTAAAGAGTAGGTTTCTGGCAATGGCCAAAGCTGAGGCCACGGGTGCGGCAGCAGCTGCGTCCGCGGGTGCGGAGTCGGGTGCGGCAGCGGGTGCGACAGCGGGTGCGGAGTCAGCTGCGGCGACGGCAGCTACTGCGGTGGCTACTGCGGCGACGGCAGCTACTGCGGAGTCAGCTGTGGCGGCTGTGAAGGCGACTATGAAGGCAACTATGAAGGCGGCTATTATACTAATCGGACTCGCTTTTTTAACTGCTTGTGCGCAACCTGACAATAAGCTGACGGAAACCGGCGATAAATCCGATGATGATAACTCTATTTTAGTTGGCGTATCAATGCTTGATATGTCGAATCCGTACTATTCTGAGGTGATACGCGGGATGAAAGAGGAAGCTGACGTAAGAAATATACAGCTGATAATCCGCGATCCAAAATCTGACGCAACCCTGCAGGTCAGGGATGTGGAAGAGTTTATTGAGAATAATGTAGACGCCATAGCTATAGCGGCGCTGTCTCCCGAGTTGTTGGAACCCGTACTCGCGCGCGCACGGGAACAGGATATTGTGGTGGTTGCTTGGGCTACGGAGGTGGAGGCGTGCGACGTGCATATTGCGGCAGACGAGTGGGACATGGGCTACAGGCTGGGCTTCGAGGCTGGGTTGTGGCTGGTCGGCCTGCCTGAAGACAGCCGCAAAATTGCAATCCTTGACTACCCTCGGATACCTCAGATTGAAAACCGCGTAAAGGGGATAAAGGACGGATTGATGACAAGCGCGGGCAACGTCAGTATTATCGCTCAGAGTTCGGCTTCAACGCCCGAAGAAGGATATATATCCACTGTCCGCATTTTAAAAGACCATCCTGATACATGTATGATATTGGCGATAAACGACGGAGGCGCTTTAGGCGCGTTAGAAGCGATAGAGCAGACCGGGATGCCAAAGGAGGATTTTTTTATTGGCGGGTGTGACGCCACGCCGGAAGCCAGGGGCAAAATCAGCGAGGGTTCCGCGTTTAGATGTACCGTGGATATTTACCCGCATTTCACGGGTAAAGTAAACATAGATTTTGTCAGCCGTATTCTAAACGGTGAAAGCGTTCCGGCGCGCTACACAGTGCCTGCGCGCATCATTAAGGAATCAGATTTTCCGGAGTAACTCAATTTTGTCATAACAATCCATTCTTATTATCATTATTTTTTTGCCGCAAGAAAAATAATACCACCCACAATATCATATTCCTTGCATATACAGAAATAACTCCAGGTGCTAGAGTAACCCTATGTAAATTAATCCAACATACAAAAAACTTTGAGGGAGGTTGGCATTTATGGGGTTCAAGTTGCGCTTTAAAAGATTATTGGCGGCGTTTATTGCTTTGGTTGTGGCTGTTACGGCCTTGCCTGCGGTACAGCTTTTTGCTGCGGCGGATGTTCCGGCGGGTATTCAATCAGATGTTCCGGTGGGTATTCAAGCGGATGTTCCGGCGGGTATTCAAGCGGATGTTCCGGCGGATGTTCCGGCGGATATTCAAGCAGATGTTTCGGCGGATATTCAAGTAGACGTTCCAGTGCAAGTACAACAAGTACAAACTGTTGAGGGGGAGTTTTCCGTTTTGTCAGGTATGTCGACAGACGCGTCTATCACGCCGGGAAGCAACTCGTGGACGCTGGAAAACGAAACCATGAGAGCTACGGTAGGGTTTGATAACGGCGGGATAGACATTACCGGCATATACAACAAAAAGGCCGCGCGGGAAATGCTGGGAGACGGAACCAACCGCAGCCTGTTTGATTTTACGGTGCGGAATGAAACGCCGTCAGGCGAGGATGAGCGGCTTATTAAGCCCATTCCGGGCGACCCGGCGGGCATGTTTTACGTTGACAACGGCGACCCGAGGGTGCTTTACAGCGCTAACTGGGAAACCGGAGGCGGCATGAAAAACCAGGCGGTTGGAGGCGGGATTGGTTTTTATATGAACGGGCAGGCGTATGCCAACGCGACTGACGCCTGGATGGAACTCACGTTTACGGGCAACTATGTCGAGATTTACGCCGCAAAAGCGCCAGGCAACACCTCAAACGCCGCGGTATATATCGACGATATGACGACTCCTGTAGACGGCGCGGTCAATTTCACAGCCGACACAGAATATGTTGATTTGATTTGGGATTCGTCAAACGTGGCGCTGGACGGCGGAGAGCATACTATCAGGGTGGTTAAGGGTAACGCGGGCGGACATTTGCGCCTTGACTGCTTCCGATACGGTTACGGTAATGATTCGGTGACAAAGGTCGGTATCGACGACCCCAGGCTGAATTACAACGATGATACAAAGTGGACAAAACAGGGTTCCGCTGTGGGACCCATGTACTTTATTGGCGCAAGGCACGCATATACCACTACAATTGGCGAATACGTAGAGCTGACGTTTACGGGCTCGGCCATCCAGTGGATGATATCCAAAGACGGCAGCCGCGGCGTCGCCGAGATATCCATCGACGGGCAATTTGTCGCCGATGTGGATTGCGCCCAGCGTTCCGGGTTTTACGAGGGACCTGAGGTTGCTTTCGAAAAAACTGATCTTTCGTATGGGGAACACACAATTAGAGTCGCGCTAAAGAGCGGCGGCAATATACTGTTTAATTCCTTCATCTACAGCGGCAATCCTGACACCTACCGCCCTTTTGGCGAACATTTCGCCGACAACGGGGATATCGACACGGTTTCAACCGGCGATCCCCTTATGGGAATGGTCAAATACAGCAATTGGGGGGCAAGCAACTCACCCCTCAACCAGGCTGCGGGCACAGGTTTTTATATGGGAGGGCACGGCTTCACAAACGTGAGCGGAGCAACTATTGAGTTAACGTTTGATGGGACGTTTGTGGAACTGTATTGCGATAAAGCCAGCAATCGTGTGACGACTGCGACGGCGTATATCGACGGGACGCTGCAGAGCAAGCCCGTGAACCTTACCGGCGGCGGAGCGGGGCTCGACCCGCGCTACAGCGGGACCGGGCATGGGTTGGCGTGGAGCCTGGAAGGGCTTACCCCGGGGCCGCATACGCTGAAGATTGTAAGTAATCAAAGCGCGTATCTGATGTGCGACTATTTCCGATATGGATACGATCAGGACGAGGAGACGATGCACAGGATCGACGGCGTCGGCGACAGTAATTTGACGATCACGGGCAATTGGGAGAGCGCGGCGACCGGGGGGCACAGGAGCAACTCCGCGGGCGACGCGATTGAGTTTGTATTTGAGGGCACGGCTATCCAATGGTACGGCACAAAACTGGCTTCGGCAAATGGCCAGGCGGAGGTGTACATCGACGGCGTTTTGCGAAAGACGATTAATATGCGCTCTTCGTTTGACGGCGCCCAATCGGCAATAGACGCAAGCGGAGTGTTGTACGATAATTTCCTGGATGGGCTCGATCTTTCTGTGGGTACTCATAGTATAAAAATAGTTAACCTTTCCGGTTCGGTTGTACACAGCGCTTTTGCGTATGGTCCGCCTCCGCCGCCGGCGCTTTACGACGTCACGGATATTTCGGCTAAGGACGGAAAATGGACGCTGGGAACCGTTAAAATTGATACGATCGAAGAGTACAAGGAAAACGCAAAATACAGGTCGTCATGGGGCAAAAGCCTTGAAATACCTTTGACGCACGCCGATGTAGATTTACAGTTGACACTTGTATTTGAAATCTACGACGGTGAAGCGGGGCTCCGCTATTACACAAAGGTCAAAAACCTGAGCGGCGACGATGAATTGACCATAACAAAATCCGACGTCCTTAAACTTGATTTTTCAACAGGCCCCAGGAGCCTTTACTATGTACCCATGCAAGTGCAATGGACAAGAAGCCCGGACGGCGCTCTCGCAAATGGCCGCAGGAATGCGCTGGTGGTTTACGACGATGGCTATGGATGGTCTCTCAACCCCGAGAATAACTGGGCCACGTCACTGGCGCCCGGAGCTTATACTGGCAATGTGAATGAAACGTTCCTTAAATTGGACGTATTTAAAGACGTCTCAGGCGCCGCCAACAGTTACGCGCGTGTTTATACAAATCCGAACGCCGTGCAGTTGACGCTTTTCGAGAATGAGGAGATGGAATACTTTGCCAACAATATAACCGTGTTTCAGGGAGATGATATTGACGGGCGAATGGCTGTGGCGGAACATTTCCGCAAGCGCTTTAAATTTACCGATCCATCCCATCGGATATCAACAAACGACTGGATTTGGGGCGGCGGACAGAACATTACCAGCTGGAAATCCATTCCCGGATACAGGGACGTACAGCCGGGCCAGACTAAGAGCCTTGTGGATAAAATTGTAGAAGCCGGTATTGACGCAATACACATAGACGACTTTTGGAATTGCTGGAGTGACGGCGGTTACGCCAGGCCAAGTAAAAACGAGACGGATCCGATATCGCAATTTGTCGATCCGACTGTAACCGGGGCCAACCGTAACGTCATATGGGACGGACAGAACGGTACGCCAAACGGGACGCAAATGCTGAGCGAATTTGCGGATTACCTGTTCGACCGGGGCCTCAAGTTTGGCCTGTGGTTTTCACCATCGGGCGGCGCTACAGGATGGGGCGACGGTTATAATCTTGGCGATCCCGACAGTATAGCGATAAAACAGGCTGCGATACAAAAACAGATCGATTTTTACCGGACGCAGTGGATACAGATCGACCAGGGTATATTCTGGAAGAGCAGGCCGGGGAATGATTTTGACCACGAGATGGATTCTGTTTACCGCAAGGTACTGAACGTACGGGATTTGATGAACTATTTTACGCATAAGGATCCTGAGCTGTTCATGCAGACAACGTGTGAAGTGGATAACCCCAGCGGTCAGCAGGGATTCTCACTGATCCACGTCGCGGACAACGGCCTGGGAGGATTGTATCAGAGGACTGAATCCGGAAACAATGTAAAGGACGCCTTCGGAGCGTTCGGCGTACTGCCGCTCGAAACCCTGGTGACTACATACGGCGAAGGCGGACAACCTTCATGGTTTGCCGACAGCGAGTGGTATTATCAATTGATAATCGCCAAGCACAGCAGCATTTACTCACACCCCAGGGACTGGGACGACGAGGGCATAGCGCTCATGGGAACGTTTAACTCCTGGAGGAAAAGCAGCAGGATAAAGGCGTTGGTAGACGAGATTACGCGCCCTGTCTATTTCGACGAGGGTATTGGAGGCAATGTATCAAGCGGCGCTGCAAACGGGCCGTACGCATGGCTCTACACGGACGAGGGCCGGACGCATGCGCTGATGCTGGCAATCGGCGGGCCAAACACAACCGTCAACAGTTTCACCGCCAAACCGCGTTGGTTGGATCCCAATAAAACGTATTTAATAACGGACGTTTCACTCCTCGATCGAGGAGAAGACAAAGGCAGTTTCCAAAACCAGTACATAGCCAAGATGACCGGGAGCGAACTGCAAAACTCGGGAATGACCGTCGACCTCACCAGTAACGGGACCAGAGGAAAGGCATACTGGTTCTCCGAGGATAACGGACTGCCGATACAGGTGCTTTACGCCGATCATACCATAGAAGACTACAGATGGAGCTATAACCCCGCAACCGGCGCCCTTACCGTAACAATGACCGGCAATCCCGGCGACTCGGGAGAAATTGCGGTATATAAAGAGTCACAGGACGACGCTGAAGTGCGCCTGATTACTTTTGGCGCAAGCGGCAGACAAACTGCTGTGTTTGACGCGACGACGACCGGCGGCGGCAAGGAGATAATAGAGAAAGACCGCGATATGCCGTGGATTGACGATATTGACGCGGAATATTCAAACGGCTGGACCGCAGCAACCGGCGTAGCGGGATATTTCGACGGCACGCAGCATTATTCCAACGTTCCGGGAGCTTCGTTCAGCGTGAAGTTTAAGGGCGAAAACGTCAAATGGTTTGGCGGCGCCGGGCCTGACGGCGGAATGGCGGAGGTTTGGATTGACGGCGTGAAGGTTGGGACGGCGGATACTTATTCGGCTGCCGCCGAAAGGGTCCTCTTGTTCGAACTCAACGGGCTGGCGAGCGGTATGGATCATACGTTTAGGGTGGTGGTCTCGCCTGACGGCAACATCTTGTCTTCAGGGAATGTCATAAGAAGCGATTTTGTTGACTTTACCGCATCGGCAGGCGAGACAATAGACGACTCGAATTTGTCCAGGATCGTATACAACAACTTATGGGGCGGTAATATCGGGTCTTCCGCGGGCTCGGGCTACGGCTATTATAACAACACTCACAGCTATACCAACGTAGCAAACGCCGCGGCGGATTTTGTATTCACGGGCGACTCCGTTGAAGTACAATTGACAAGGGACGGCAACCGCGGCAATGCGTTGATATATCTTGACGGAGTGCTGCAAGCCACCATAGATACCACCGGGCCGGGAACGGGTTCCGGCAATAAGGCGTTGTATGATATATCCAACCTTGACCTCGCGCCGCACAGGCTGACTGTGGTTTGTCAGGGGCCCGGCTATATTTCATTGGATCGTATTACCTATACGTATAATTCCATTGTAATTCCTGTGATTGAAGAAATTGTAGGCGTCGGGAGCTTTACCGGTTTTGAGATCCCGGTTGGGACCGCATGGGATGCGCTTCTGAAGCTGCTTCCAAAGCAGGCTGTTGTTTCAACCAATATAGGGAATACAAGATTTGCTCAAATTGTGTGGGATGACGGCGATTATGACGGCGATGTTGAGGGAGTGTACACGCTGCACGGTGTTCTGACGCTCAATAGTACGCTGGCAAACGCGTTGAACATAGAGGCGGAGATCATTGTTACCGTTGGGGCCTCCGCAATCCCGCCAAAAAGCATTGAGGATATCCCGGCAATGAGTAATATATATGTCCAATACGGGACAGCATTAAATGATATACCTCTGCCCGATAAAATAACAGTTACACTTGACGATGGCAGTACGGCCGACTTGCAACTGAACTGGGGCATTGACTCCACACCGCCCTACGACGGGAACATTGAAGGCGATTACGAATTCTTTGCTGGAGCGATCCTTCCGTCCGACGACAGTATTGTAAATGGCAATCACCTGAATTTGGGCGTTATCACCATAGTGACGGTACTTGAAGAAGAAGTACCCATAACATCGCTTAGAATTGCGATCGGAACCGACGCCGTTTCCTCAACCGTATCTGTAGTGCGCAACAGCACGCTGCAATTTGACGTGCTCCTGAATGATGGGGCTTCGGGCAACAACCTGGTGTGGTCTGTTTCCGACACATCAATTGCAACCGTTGACTCAAGCGGAAATGTTACAATTAAGAATAAAGTTGGTATGGCAGTATTGACAGTGACGGATCCGGTAAGCGGGATAAGCTTTAGTACAATCCTGCGTATCACGTAGTACAAGAAACTATAAGAATACTGCAATCTACCGCGTGTCTTGGCGGTGTTGCAGAGTGCTTGGTTTTGGCGGCGGAACGGCAAGTGGGCGGCGCTGCGAGGCGTTACAGAGTGCTTAGGTTTGGCGGCGTTACGGTCAGGTGGGCGTTACGGCGGGGTGGGCTGCGAAATGTCCCCAGCCCCCTCCCCCGCTCAGTAACGCCGCCAGGCTTTTTTCTATTACGAAAAGTGCGCTGGCTTGGCGAAGTTCAGCTCCCCAATGCCGCCAGGCTTTCTATAGCAAAAGCGCGTCGGTTCAACGAGGCGCAGGCTTCCCCTACTTCACAATCCAAAATCTTTGAAGACTCGCCTGAGATTATCTACAGTGAGCATTGGGTCCTCTTTGCTTTGTTTTTTTGCCTCGTTGAATGACACGGCTACCCTGTTAATGCTGAAAATGGCGCGACAAATGGCATTAGAAATGGCGTGACAAATGGCGTGACAAATGGCATTAGAAATGGCGTTAGAAGTGGCGTGACAAATGGCGCGATAAATGGCGCGATAAAAGCAAATCGCTTAGAGCAGATAATCAATGTGATTGAAAGCGACAGCAAAGTAACCATAACGTCAATCTCCGAGATGCTCGGTGTACCAAAGAGAACGATAGATCGTGATATTGCTGCGCTTAAAAAGCAAAACAAAATCCGTCATATTAGCCCGACCAAAGCCGGCGATTGGGTTATAATTAACTCACAGAAAAAATAGAAATCACTTCAAAAAAGGCGCTGCGCTTTTCCGTGAAGCGCGCTATACTTGACGTGTAAGGACACACATCAAGTACACAATGAGGCGCCGATATGGAAGCACTAAGGATACCCGCAAAGATAATACTGCTCTCCCTCTCGTTCCTGTTGACGATCTTCGCGGCGGTAGCCATATTCGTGGTCGAACGCTTCGCCGGACTGCTCAACATATTGTCAGGCTTCATATTCATAGCCGCCCTCGCCCCGAGAAGAAAAAGCTGTGCGCAGGGTATCACCCTAACTTAGAACAGGTATGATAACAGGTCCGTCTGGTATAAAACTAATTGTAGCGTCTGGTCCAATACGGCTGACGGCGGTTTGAAGAGCTTCATCAACGCTTGGAGCCGCTTCAATGAACATTCTTCTTAGGATTTTTGCATCAATAACATCATTCACAAGTATCAAAGTGGCTTTTTCCAGCGCGCGTACTAATATCTGCACCTGCCACTTATCATGCTGCAAAGGTGGGGTTGAAACCATCGTTGAAAGTTCTTGCAAGGTTGAACAGCTCCGGATTAATTCCCCGAACTCACGATGCCCAATCCCATCTTCACATTGAGCAACCGCAATGATGACGCCGCCTGGCTTGACTACTTTAGCTGCAGTATCGATACCTTTGACAACCTGATACAGGTTTCTGTCAAGTGGATGCCCATTATTGCTTGTGACCACGATATCCGTTTGTTTAACCGGTACAGTCATGATTTCTTCAACATACCGGCATCCTTTCCTATGCGCCTCAACAGGATCTCCCGCAAATGCGGCGACAATCTCTTTATTATCATTCAAAGCGACATTCATAATGAATCTTAAATTTGCCATTTTCGCAGCTTCCATACATTCTTCATGAATTGGATTGTTTGTAAGGGTTGCCTGGCGTGCTTTTGCATGTGCAATATTCTGCGGGCAATGATTTTGCATAATGGTCAATTCGCCTGCAACGCCAGGCATTACGCTTTTCCTGCCGCCGCTGAAACCGGCAAAGAAATGCGGTTCAATAAACCCTTCCGAAATCAGTAAATCACAGTTCGCTGCAATTCTGTTAAGATAAAGCTCGTTTCCACTTGTCAAGACACCAATTTTCACGTTTTCTTTTTGATTAGTTGCGTCATGGCAAACGACTCGATGGGTTCTGCAAAACTCGTCTCCATATTGATTTGCCATCTCCTCTTCCGTCATCATCCGGTGAAGTCCCGTTGCGATCAATATTGTTATGTCATAATGAGATTCCGGATAATAAAACTGCCTGATAATTAACGGCAATGTTATTTTGCTTGGCATCGGCCTTGTATTATCATTTGTTATGATTACAATATTCTTTACGTCATGCGATAGTTCCTTAAGGGTTTGCGATGAAATGGGCGATTGCAGCGCTTCTTCAACGATTGATTCACTGCATTTCGGCTGAGGTAAAATTTTAGAGCTGATTATCTGACAATCGTAACTTTCTGGAATGTGAGCTGTTTGTTTGGTTTTACCGTAAGGAAAATCTACTGTACGCATTTTCATTTCTCCAGAGTTTCTTCACCAGTATTGGGTAGTGTCAGACATATTTCCGGATAAGATTCGACGCACTCTTGCCAGTTTTATATTAATTACCTAAAACTTAGCAGTTACAGAAAGTAGTCTGAACCTTGAAAAATCAATATTTTGCGCCATAAAAATGTGGCAATTTCGCTCTGAAAATGGTATAATGAAGTTGCCAAAAAACCAACAATACCAAGGATCAGGAAGGATTTTGCCACATAAAAAGTATACCATTACGACAAGAGGTCGGTCAACATATTGTTCTATAAATTAGAACCCGTTATTCCGTTGGTTAATCAACATAATCTACACAATAAACAGTAAAATTTAAAAATGCTGTAATAAAGTAATACACAATAGATAACTTCGCAAGATATTAAATAATTGGCTTCTGCAGCGCTTCACATCACTTCTTTATCTACTTTTCATTTATAAATAAACCCGATGACTTTTGGGCTTCGGGAGTTGACAACCCCGCGACGTGACGCATCTTTGTATACAAAAAAAGGTATATAGACTTCTGCTGTCAAGGGTAATTTCAAATAAAGCATTCCGAAAGATGCCAGCATTTATTAGGCTGTGATTAATCGATATTTTTGATGGATTAGCACAAACATCGTTTTCTTTATTCTACAGCATAAAAAGCAGGGAAAGCATAGAAAGCAGAGAGCAGGGAGCAGGGAGCGGGAGCATGGAGTAATTCCACATTCGCAAACTTTCTGTTGATTCAATTCTTGCTACGTGATACAATTCCTACTTAGCTTCGCAAAGTATGCGAATGAGAAACGGTTTGCGAATATAGAGATTCTTTCAAGCGCGAAACTCACGTCTATCGGCAACGACCTCGCCACATTGAAGGTCTGCATTGAGCTTACACCCGATATGTTAAACGGCGTACTACTGCCTCAATTGCCTGCTTTAGCTTGGTGGCACAAGCCCGCTTGCTAAAGGTGCTGTTAACAAAATAGAGGAAAAGCTTGATTCGCTCATGGAGGGATGGTCAAATACTCTGCACAATACCATCTCTGACTCTTTGATGCTAATGTAAAAAGCGTTTTTATCGCCATAGCAGCAGAAAGTCATAGACGATTTCCTTGAGGCTTACGAATCAAAAGGAGGCGGCGCGAATGGATAAGAGCATTTCCCCCGTTATCGCCATGATAACGCCGGGCATAATCAATCTGCTGATGGAGAATCGCGGATTGAGCTTGGAGGACGCATCCGACGTTCTTTACAATTCGCAGTTGTACAAAGCGTTGGAAGATGAGGAAACAAAGGTCTGGCGGCTTGGATATCCGCTACTCTACGACTTGCTGGAGGAGGAACTCACTGTAGGTGAAATCACTTACCCGGAGGAACAGATATGACGAAGCAAAAAGGCGAAGCTTGGTTTCTCGCTTCTTGTGTGGAACTCTATAAGGATGAAAAAGGTATGAGCGGGCAGGAAGCCTTCAATTACATGCGAAAGACAGGCGCTATAAAATTCATCGTGGACTGCTGGGATGGATTGCACATGACAAGCCCGCTATACATCATCGACAGCATCGACGAATACATCAAAACCCATGCTCAGAGTCCGTCAGCTGTAAATGAGGCGCAATAGTCATGGAGAAACGCAATCTCACCAAAGCGGACATTTACAAGGTTCGCCAAATAGAGGGCTTCCTATTGCGGATGACAAGGAAATCATTTTTATCTGCTTTCCATATTCTGCCGATCTATTAATGTCACAAAATCCGTCATCGGTATAACCGGTAGTCTGTCGGTTAACTCTAAATCCAGAAATCAGCAACTTAATCCCCAGAAACGCTAATAAAAAGCGAGTTGTTGAAAGAATAAGTTGCCAATCGCCGCGTGAATAGCGCGGCGCGAGCGCGGCGCACTCGTGAGGCGAGGAGACCCAAGGCTTTCCAAAGGCGAACCCTTACACTTTACAGAGACGGTTGGCGTGATGTTTTGATTTTAACTAAGAAAGGTTTACAATCCAAAGATATTAGTTAGAATTTTATTAGTCCCGTGAGGTATCCAATTAGTATCGTTGCAACCGTTGTCCCAATAGCAGTTGCCAACCAAAGTGCGCCTTTCAATGTTGCGACTTTTTTATCGACTTCTTTTGATATGCCTTTCCGAGCCTCAGCCTCAAGTCTTAAATTTTCGGATAAATCACCTATGTCTTTGCTAATTCTATCGATATTTTTACCCGTTTGATGCATTAGATCTTCTAGCTTCTCGATAGCATCTGAGTTCTTTGACAATCCTCTTCTAAAAGTTTCTAATTGCTTTTCAATTTCTCGAATCGCGCCTTCCAGAGTAGTTATTCCAACTGGTTGGTATTTTGCAATTTTTTCGATTAGACTAGACGAATACCCATTTAAAGCTTTTGGAGGCGTATAATTATCAAGCAACTCGTCATCTTCAAGTTCATAAAAAACGGCTCCAACCAGTTTTGCATTGGGAATCAATTTGAAATCTTCTGATGATATATTATATAATCCAAACAATAATTTTCCATTATATCCAGGATCAATCGCAAGCCCGCCAAGTGTGATGATTCCAAATTCTGTCAACTTTCGCCTTGGTGATAATTGTGAAAAAACATTCTTTGGAAGATTAAGTGTTTCTTTTGACATAACAAAAACCATTTCTCCCGGAGAAACAACGAGTTCAGTTCCTTGTTTTTCAACTGGAAAGGAGGAATAATTTATTGGAACACCAAATTTCGATTTTAGTATGCAATCGTCTAGTCTAAAATCATATTTAATTCCGTCGCAATAATCAACATCCCCGCCGTTCAGAAATTCTCCGCTTTTTACAGCATCTTGGAGTCTCTTTCCGGAAATAACTTTTGACATATTTTCGTCCTCCAAAACATCACAGGAGTTCCTAACACTACAACATATTGTACCACATGTTCCTATGTGGCACAAGCAGATTTTAAGAGTCTTTGATAAGAAAGCCTTGTTCCTTATTAAAGTTGTCACAGGAGTTCGAAGGTGCGGAAAAACCTATTTGCTTTTCAGTTTGTTCCATGACCACTTGCTATCAAGTGGAGTTCCCGAATCTCATATCATCGAAATAGCATTGGATGATCGAAGCAATAAAAGGTCTCGCGATCCTGACAATATGCTGGAATATGTCATGATTGTTCATAACCCAACACTTTGAAAAGCCTCATAAGATTATCTGCAGTGAGCATTAGATCTTCTTTGCTTCGTTTTTTTGCCTCATTGAATGGCACGGCTACCCGGTTAATGCTGAAAATAGCGCTGACCCCTTCAGAGTAAACAGCTTCAATCGGATCAACAATGTCTCCAACCAGCGCAATGACGGATATTCCCCTCCGCTTGGCCCTGCGAGCGACTCCTACCACAACTTTGCCGCGAAGACTTTGCGAGTCGATCCTTCCTTCTCCACTGATTATCAGGTCAGCGCCTTCAATAAGCTCGTCAAAGCCCACAGTATCGAGCACCGCTTCAATACCCATTGTGAGGCGCGAGTTCAGAAACGCGACCATACCGCCGCCCATACCGCCGGCTGCGCCGGCACCGGGCAAACGCGCCACGTCTACGCCCAATTCCCTTTTCACAGTCTCCGATACAGCCCGCAATCCCCGGTCAAGAGCTTCCACTATGGCCGGATCGGCGCCCTTTTGGGGGCTGAAAACATAGGCTGCGCCGGTCTTTCCGTATAGCGGATTGTCGATATCGCACATTGTTATAATTTGCGTCTCCTTAAGGCCTGGCAGAAGACCGCTCATATCTATACGGGCTATTCGGTCCAGGCTTTCACCCACAGGGATAAAGTAATTCCCGTCTTTGTCCATAAACTGAACACCCAGAGCCGCGGCGGCGCCTGCGCCAAAGTCATTGGTGGCGCTTCCGCCCAAGCCAACGATTATCTTTTTGCAGCGCCGCTTCACCGCTTCCGCGATCATCTGCCCCACTCCAAAGGTTGTGGTTTTTCCCGGATGCAGGTTATCCCCGACCAGGGGCAGACCGGCGCACGCCGCCATTTCAATAACGGCAGTCGCCCCGTTGTCAACTACTCCGAAAAACCCTTCCATCTCGTCCATATAAGGACCCATCACTTTTAGGAAGACTCGCTCTCCACCCATAGCGGAGATAAAACAGTCTACGCTACCCTCTCCCCCATCCGCAACGGGAATAGATATCACGCTCGCTTGTGGGTAGTGATATTTAATCCGCTCTTCAAGAATACTGCAGATTTGAGTCGAACTCATAGTTCCTTTAAATGAATCGGGTATCAGTATGATTTTTTTCATGGGTTTCACCGTCTTCTCCTCCAGGAAAACGCAACTACTCGTTAACGCAGTACGCGTCCGCTTCCGTCACCTTTCATCAGTTTTTCCACATCGGAGACACTTACCCGGTTGAAGTCGCCGTTGATGGAGTGTTTCAGGCAACTTGCAGCTACTGCGAACTCCAGAGCTTGCTGATGTGAGTCATACCGTGTCAGCCCATAGATCAGCCCTGCCGCAAATGCGTCACCGCCTCCGACGCGATCCACTATATCATATATCAGATAATTCGTACTTTCCAAAAAAACCGATCGATCGTTAAGACAGCCAGCCCATCCGTTGCTATCGGCGCTCATGCTTTCACGAAGAGTGATAGCGATGATTCGCATGTTGGGATACCGGGCAAGCACTTCATCAGACAGAGCCTTATACTTCTCCCGCTCAAGACATCCCTGCTCGACCCGCACGTCGGCGTTAACGCCAAGTGACTGCTGAACGTCTTCCTCGTTGGCTATCGCCACGTCGACATATTTAACCAGTTCACCCATAACCTCCGACGCCGTTCTGCCGTATCTCCACAGGTTTTTTCGGAAGTTCAGATCACATGAAACGGTAATGCTCCGCTTTTTGGCCTCCCGCACGCTCTCCAGAGACAGTTGCATGGCTGTTTCGCTTAAGGCGGGCGTGATGCCGGTAATATGGAACCAATTGACGCCGGCAAACGCGGCGTCCCAATTGACTGCATCCGGTTTAGCTATGGCAATGGCTGAACCTGCCCGGTCATACACCACTTTACTGGGAAGCTGATTGGCGCCGCATTCCAGATAGTAGACGCCCATTCGGCCGGCGCCTCTGACGATGCGCGCGGTATCCACATTGAAGCGACGGAGCTCCCTGATGCATTCGTCACCCAGTACGTTGTCCGGCAGCACTGTCAAATACGACGTGTCACAACCAAAGTTCGCAAGCGATACGGCGACGTTGGCTTCGCCGCCCCCAAAGGTCGCCTCAAGTATCGGGCTTTGAAAGAAACGCTCAACCCCGGGCGGCTTTAACCTCAGCATGATCTCTCCAAAAGTAAGGTATTTCATAATATCTATCCATTCCTCTCCATAGAAATGAGTTTGTATTTGAAACATGCCGTGTTGGCATCGGCATCGGCGCCAGCTTCGACGTTGGCATATACGTCTGCGCATACGTCGGCGTCGGCATCTTCGTCAGCACAAGCGTCAGCATCGGCATCGGCGCCTGCGCAAGCGTCAGCGTTGGCTCCAGCTTCGGCGTCGGCATATACGTCTGTATCAGCATCGGCGTCAGCGTCGGCACCGACTTTGGTGTCGGCATCTATGTCGGCACAAGCGTCAGCGCCAGCCTCGGCGTCAGCACCAGCTTCGGCGCCGGCATCTACGTCTGCGCAAGCTACTGCGCCTACATATACGTCTGTGCCGCGTTATTATTGTTGCAGAGCGTTAATGGTCTTTATCGCTTCTGCGGCGATCGCCGTGATACTGTCATAATTTCCGCTTTCGATATCCTGCTTGCTACAAAGCCAGCTTCCGCCCACCGCGTGAACGAACGGCGCGGAAATATAATCGCCGAGATTCTTGCCGGAAACACCCCCCGTGGGAATGAATTTTACGTTGCCAAAAGGACCTGAGAGCGCTTTCATCGCAGATAGTCCGCCAAACACGTCGGCAGGGAAGAACTTTAATACTCTGAGTCCATAAGACATTGCTTCCATGATTTCGGTAGGGGTTACGCATCCCGGCGTAACCACAACGCCGTTTTCCGTACACCATTTTACAAGTTCCCGGTCAAATCCCGGTGAAACGATAAACCTCGCCCCAGCCTCCACCGCTTGCTTGCACTGTTCCAGTGTAGTCACCGTGCCGGCGCCCACACATATCTCCTGGCAATTCTGTGCCACGCGGCGGATTGAGTTCATACCGGCTTTTGTACGAAGTGTGATTTCCATAATATCGACGCCGCCCGCCAGAAGCGCCTTTGCTGTCGGAACCGCGTTTTCCTCAGTTTCAAGCACTGTAACCGGCACGACTCCGCAATCTCCAATTCGTTCTAGAACATCCATATTCATACCTCGTTCCTCTATTAAGAAAATCTTCTTACCAGTCAGCGTGAGCTTCTCAACGTTCAGCGCGACGCTTTTTATCGTTCAACGCGAGCTCCTCAACGTCCAGCATGAATCTTCTCACCAGTCACCGTGAGCTTCTCAACGTTTAGCGCTACACTTCTCACCAGTCAGCGTGAGCTTCTCAACGTTCAGCGCGAGCTTTTCACCGTTCAACGCGAGCTCCTCAACGTCCAGCATGAATCTTCTCAACATTTAGCGCTACACTTCTCACAGTTCGGCGCGAGCTCCTCAACGTCCAGCGCGACACTTTCTTATTTTAGAAAACCGGTAGCGTCAGGCTAAACTCCCGGGCAAGCCCATATAGGGACTCCAATAAATCGCCGGGCAGGGCAATGCCTTCCTTTTCCGCCTTTTTATAGCGCTCCCACTCGATCTCACCCGGAAGATAAATGCGTTTACTGCCCTTTGCCTTTGGAAGGCTGCGCAGTTGTTCCGCCATCAGTTCAACCCTGTCCGCAAACTCGCTTTCATCACAGAACATAGCCGCATTGACAGCAATAAAGGTATGACATACATTGTTTGGTATGGCGAGGCTTAAGACCCAGCTGACTATGTCGCCGCTCATGCTTGTCGCCCCCCCGGACAGGGCGCCTGTGAGCACATCTACCATCACAGCTAAACCGTAACCCTTATGAGCCGCCATGGGCTGCATGGCGCCTTCATCAGGATACCGGCTCGGATCGTCAGTTGGAAGCCCGTCCTTATCCACAATCCAATTCTCCGGAATCTTGCTACCCTCGGCCCGCGCCTGAAACACTTTGAGTGACGCCACGTTGCTCATTGCGATATCCAAAAACACTGTGGGGAATTTTCTGGAGGGACAGGCAAACGCAACGGGATTGTTACCAAGCGCTTTTTCTCTTGCTCCGGGCGCGTTCATATTTGGATCCACATTGCTAACTGTGATACCGATCATGCCTCTTTTTGCCGCGATATTGGCATAGTAGCCCGCCGCTCCGAAGTGGTTGCTATTTCTAACCGTGACGAATCCAACGCCCGTTTGTTCCGCCTTTTGACAAGCGAGTTCCATAGCCTGAACCGAGGGGATCATTCCAATACTCTTATGCGCGTCGATTACTGCAAACGCGGGGCCGTCCTTAATTGCCGCCGGCTCCGCTTTGATATCAATGCCGCCTTCTCTCGACTTCCGGATGTAATTGTGAAGATTTTTTGTCCCGTGGGAATGCGTGCCATAGCCGTCTGTTTCACTCAGCGCCCCTGCCGCTATAATCGCAAATTCCCTTTTCAACCCGGCCTTTTCCAGAGCTTCTGTACAAAAGCTTCTTAAGTCGCCGATCTTAATCCTCTTATCGCCCATTTCACCCTCTCCTTCTCATAAGCCAAAATTTTGCAGTCATCTAAATCTGCCGCTCCCCCCTACCGCTTTCCATATACCTTTGCTGTTTCAAAATACACAATGCTGTTCTCAAGCGGAATATTGCCGTGAAAACCTCCGGTGTTCGAAAGGATAAAACCGGGATAATTCCTACCCAGGCTGAGGATTTCTTCCGTATGCCGCTCCACGTCTCCCGGTGTTCCAAACGCCATTATTCGGTTGTCAATCCCTCCGATTATAGATTTTTCTTTGCCAACACGCCGGAGCGCCAGTGACAGGTCTGTCGCCGGGCATTCAATTTCAAAACCGTCAAAGCCGCAATCAGCTAAATCGTCTATTAACTCGTCGATCCTTCCATCGATCGTCAATAGGACTTTTTTGCCGTGCTGTTTTATTGGTGCAAGTAATTCTTTATACCTTGGGAATATGTGACGGCGAAACCATTCGGGGCTCATTGCAGGTCCGTTGGAGAAGGCCAAGTCATCGTGAAGGACAATAACGGGCGCATCCGTTTCGAGCATGGCTTGGATGTGTTTTTTTGATCTATTCGCAAACTTTTCTATGATACCGTCGAAAGCATCTTCCTCTTCCATTGCCGCAATCATAAACATTTCCATTCCGAATGTTTCCATACACCACATGAAAAGCGTCGTATAAAAATACGGATACGTCAGGAACCCGTCATCGGCGAGGAGCGCATTTCTTTTATGCGTCTGCATATACCTATCGCAGAGTATTTCCTGATTGTTTGAATTACTGAGCAGCCACAGTCCGTGATACTCTACAGTGTCAGGATCGTATGCGAGCACGTCTTCAATGCTTGTGAATCCGTAATCGCGCACTTGATAGGTGGGCATGACGCCCAGCGGCGCCATTGAGTATATCGTATCCCCTTTGCGCAAAAGTCTCTCCGTATCGATATCCCGCACTGCTTCCGAATTATGTGGAATCCCGCTAACCATATCAATACCACATGCCAGCAAGGTCTTGACGTATGCGCTCTCCAAATTCTGATACGGATCAACGCCGCCATAGAAAACAAAAAGCGCTTCGTTGTTCAACCGCTCCTTTTGAGGTATCTTGTCCGGCATTTTACATTCTATTGCAGCAAGTGCGTCATCTCGCATCGTTTTCTCCATATCTCATTATAGAATCTGTTTATCGTATTCTCCCTTTTTCCCTCATCCTCTCCTTTTTCCCCATCCTCCCTTTTTTCCTTTTTTCTCCCTTTGAGTTCGTTAATTCCATATCCGTCAGCAGTAATCAATATTTGTCCTGTAGCTTAATCAAAGAACATCCTTTGTGCGTTCCCCCCGAGAATTGAGGCCATATCACTCAAAGGCAAATCCGTAAAATGTTTTCGAAACTGGTCGATTGACTGCAAGTAGGTCTTTTTTGTTAAGATGCCAGGGTAATCTGAGCCCCAGAGGATTCGTTTACTTCCAATTGTTTCATATGCGCGCCTTATGTATGTGTTAGCCGTGGCAAATGGATACTCTTCCTGCGGAAACTGGCAGCATACAGCGGATATGTCAACTGTTACCGAGCTGTGGTCAAGGAGAAAGTCCAAAAAAGAGTTGAAAATATCATCTCTTTGTTTCACGTCGCCAAGTATCGCCTCCGCCCCAAGATGGCACACAATAAAGCTAATTCCCCGATAGCGCTTGCAAAGACGAACTAACGCCGAAAAATCATTCTTTCTGTATATGTGCAGGAAAACAAATTGCCGGGTATTATCACAATACTCCCACACGGGTATGAGCGGATCGCCGTCTAACGGCGTCGTCTCATTGCCGGAAAAAGCGCTGCAAACCTCTATTTTTAGCCCAAACAGTCCCTTTGCGTGCAATGTCGCAAGTTCACTTACCGCTTGGCTGCCTTTGAAAATGTCTACAAGCGCAACCCCTCTAAATCGCTCCGGATGCATCCGGACGGCTTCAATTACATAATCGTTGTGATAACCATATAGAGCATTTGGGAGCAGGATCGCTTTATCTACGCCCTGCCAGTCCATATATCGCAGCAACACTTCATACGCGCTGTCCGACCGTTCGTGTGAAGGCGGCAAGAGTTGGATCCGTTCATCCCCGGCGACTGCCGCTCCCAACCCGGCGCCATGTAACGGCAACCCTTTATAAATGCCTGACACATGTTGAAATATATGTGCATGAGCATCGATGATCATTTTATTCTCCGCCTCTTTTCTATAGAGAGACTCTCACAGTTTACAAATGGGGAGCACAGTTTACAGAACACTCCGATTGCTTTTTAGCGTTTCAACCATCTTTTTTACTTCCAACGCTCCCCGCAGTATAAAAGAATAATCCATGTCGACGCTAATCAGATTCACTCCCTGATCAATCATGAAATTTATAAAGCTTTCGTTGGATCCGCACGACACACCGACAAATACCTTTGCTTCTTTGCACGTTCTAACAATACTGCCAATCTTTTTTCGCAGTAAAGGGTGTTCCATTTCACCAATTATTCCCATGGATGCCGATAAGTCCTGCGGCCCAATCACGATTGCGTCAATCCCATTGACCGAAACAATGCTCTCAAGATTTTCAACAGCGCTGATATGCTCGATTTGAATTACTTTGAATACTTGGTCTCCATCAAGCTTGCAATAATCCGCCTGTTCAACCAGTCCATAGCCGGCGCATCGGTTCGGCCCAAAGCCCCTTATTCCTCTTGGCGGATAATAGCAACTGTTAATCGCTTTTTGTGCTTCTTCCCTGCTGCATACAGAAGGGAATACTATCCCGTCCGCGCCGATGTCCAGTATTGGCTTGGCAAGTATCGGGTCGTTATATGGGATGCGTACAAAACCAGCGGTTCCGGATGCCCTTGCCGCCAACAGATGCTGTTTAACGAGTTCTTTGCTAAGTGCAGTGTGTTCCATATCGATCCAAACATAATCGAATCCGATTTCGCCAAAAATCTCTGTCACACTACTATCAGAAAGCGAAACATGGGTCCCAATCAACATCTCATTATTTGATAGGTTTTTCCTTAATATATCATTGCATTCCATAAGTCTACTCTCCCCCATAAATGTCAGTTATTGCGCCATAGTTGGGCTATTTGCGCACCATATTATTCATTCGCAATAATTTATCCCGCTTGTTTTTAACAATTCATTCAACCACAGCGTCAATAGAAGCATAGCCTCGCTTCTTCGTGCATAGCCATCATGTTCTCCAATGGAAAATGATCAAGCAAACAATGGTCGGAGCAAAGAATAAAGCCTCCGTTTGAAAAAACCTCGTGCAACGCCCGAACTTCCTGACGTACTTGATCAGGCGTACCAAACGGCATGGTGTGCTGCGTGTTCACACCACCGTAAAAAACTATGTCGCGCCCGTATTCACGTTTGAGTTTGGCAGGTTCCATACCTGTTATATGAAATTGACATGGCTCAACCACATCTACCCCCATTTCAATAAAGACAGGCAAAAGCTCGGTCATCATACCACAGCAGTGCTCGTGAATGAAGAGATCATAGCTTTTTGCCTGGTCGATCAGTTTTTGAAGCGGATTGCGGAAAAACCGGTTAAATGTATCCACACTTATCATCAAGCCCTGCCCGCTTGCAAAATCATCCCCGATATAAAAAAGCTCAAACAACCCCTTACAGGTCTCGTACATTCGTTGATTTCTCCGATAAAAATAATCGGTGATGCGTTCAATTGCCGCATCAATAATTGTAGGATTCAGCTTCATGTTAATCATTGCGCTCTCAATGCCGAAAAAGTCGCAAAGCGTTCCAAATATTGGACTCCAGTCAGGCGCAGACAGAGCAAACTCTCCGGATACAATCATTTCATCTCTCATTGCTTCATAGTCCAGCCATTCGACGTCAGGCCACGGATAGTCTTCAATAGGCTTAACGTCTTCGATGTCTTCAAAAATACACCCCATTACGGCTGAATATGTGCCGCTTTGCTCAATACCAAACGACTCCATAAATCGATATGGCACGTGGACGTCGCTGTACGGCCAGTCCCGGCTATACCGGCGCCGGTATTCTTCCTGAAACGCGTCAGTTTGCGCGCGGTAGGGAAGTTTGAGCTTCTTAACATCTACTCCAAGTGTTCGTAAAACGTCATTATAGCCGTCCGCGCCGAGCTGTTTTTCAAATTTTACAATTATATCAGGGGTAAATGTCATGACGCCTATTGGAAGCCGATCTGTATTTTTGCGTTTGAGACAATTTTTCACCCGTTCTTTAGACGTCATGTTGATTCAGCTCCACTTCTACCCTCAGACTTGCCTTTTCTCCATATGATTTAAGAACGCTTCATATTCCTTCTCAGGCATTTCAATAACATGTTTTTTCTCAGGATACGCTCCACTGATGCAGTCATTACAATTAATACTATCTTTGCTATTAATACAGTCATTACAGTTACACAATCTTAACGACTGATACAATCATAACAATTAATATAATCCAAATGATTAACGCAGTTATTTCGCCAATCCGGGTTGTATGCCTGAATAGGCGATAAACCCGCCGCCAATCGGGATAAGAACGCGAGCAATAAAGTTTGCGGTGCAATCACACAGTATTGATCGGCGCGCCGCTCAAAAAAGCCCGGACATTCTCAGCGGCGCTATTCATTAGCCTTTGGCGCGACTCTTTCGGCGCCCAAGCGATGTGTGGCGTTATAATGCAGTTTTTTGCCCTTAACAGTGGCGAATCCTCAGGGATAGGTTCTTTTTCAACGACGTCAATTGCTGCGTATCCTACTTTGCCCTGTTCCAGAGCCTCAACCAGATCTCGTTCCACAATTAACGGTCCGCGAGACGTGTTGATTATTATAACGCCGTCCTTCATCATTGAAATGCTGTCCCGGTTAATCATCCCCTGTGTTTTGGGGAATAAAGGGCAATGCAGTGAAATGACGTCAGATTTTTCGTAAAGCTCATCCAATGAAGTATATTTGCATGAAGCGGTTTCGAGCTCTGTGTTCTTTAGCTCATCATATGCCAACACTTTCATGCCGAATGCCTGCGCAATCAACGCCGTGTTTTGCCCTATACGCCCAAGTCCTATTACTCCCATCGTTTTGTTCGCCAGTTCAATCAGAGGGTAATGCCAGTAGCAGTAGTCCGGACACGCAGACCAATCGCCTTTTCTGACCGATTCGCTGTGAGCGCCTACATGATGGCAGATTTCCAATAGAAGCGCGAACACAAACTGTGCGACCGACGCCGTGCCATATGAGGGGATATTGCTGACTATAACGCCGTTATCTTTTGCGGCTTCCACATCCACTATATTATATCCGGTCGCAAGTACGCATACGAACCTGATATTCGGGCAAGCTTCAAATGCGTGCCGCGAGATCGGCGTCTTGTTGGTAAATACTATATCCGCCCGGTCGATACGCGACACTATATCCTCCTCCGATGTACGGTCGTATATCTCCAACTCTCCAAACTGTTCAATTCTCTCCCAACTGATATCCCCCGGATTTAACGTATAGCCGTCCAATACAACCATTTTCATTTCACTGCACACACCCTTTCTCAATGTAATATTTATGTGCATGAGCGTCGATGATCATTTTATTCTCAGCCTCTTTTCTACAGAGAGACTCTCACAGTTTACAAATGGGGAGCAAAGTTCACAAATCGCTCCGATTGCTTCTTCCGGTGAATGCTGCGCTATGCATTCAAAGCCAATAAAACCGTCGTAGCCCAGACGTTCCAGCGCCAAAAAGATATTACTGTAATTGAGTTCCCCAGTTCCCGGCTCAAACCTTCCGGGAACGTCTGCAACGTGAATATAGCCAATTACGTCAGGGTTTTGGCAGATCGTGTCTATGATATTTCCCTCCATGATCTGCATGTGGTAAATATCGTACAGCGTTTTTACATAACGGCTGTTTACACGGCGGACGAGATCAATCGCGTTTTTTGAGCTTCGCGCAAAATAGCCCGTGTGGTCGACCGTATCGTTGAGCATCTCGTACACAAGACAAACTCCGCTCTTCTCAGCTTCTACTGACGCTCGCTTAAGCATTTCATACACATTTGAGCTTTTCTCAGCATCAGAGAGCGGTTCATTCAATATCTTTGCGCACCAACCATCAAGCGCGTCTGAATGGACGACAAGATATGGGCAACCAAGTTCTCTAGCCGTCTGTATCGATTCAAATAAAAAGTTGAAATAAGCCTCTTTTTCGACTGATGATACCATGGAGTACTTCGTATCTCCGGATATGGCTGAAATACCTAAATTGAATTCTTCCGCCATCCTCTTTATTCGATCCAGGTCCTTATCTCTCCAATCCCAGAACTCAATCCACTTGAATCCGGCTTTTGCCGCCATCTCGAATCCGGTATAAAACTTATCCTTTGGAAATAAAATTTCCAAGTTTAATGAAAAATTAAACATTTCGCCTCTTTAATCGAATTTAAGCATGACCTTCATTGCATTGCTCTTTTGATAGCATGCAACGTCTATTGCCTTATCAATGTCCTGGAATTTGAATCTATGAGAAATCAATCCCCTGAAATCGAATTTATCCATGATCCTGCTCATAAACTTTATTGTCTTAAGTCCAATGTCCTTCGTACCGCCTGCGCCTGTAATATTCAACGTCTTCCAGTTCGTCAAGCCAAGCTCGACTGGAATCAGCCTTCCTGCAGAGTGACCTGTTAAGCGAACTTGCGCGCTGTGGGCTGCAATATCCCAGATTGAAGCGATGGCGGTGTCGTTCCCCGACGCTTCAACGATAATAGACGGTCCTTTACCGCAGGTAAAATCGTTTATCTGTTTCTTCCAACTCTCCTGCGTCGGATCGATTGCGCAATCGGCGCCGTACCTTAATGCAAAATCACGTCTTGATTCCAGCGGATCTATCATTATTGTCCTGGCATTTGCAGTTTTTGCGATCATTGTCGCGCAAATACCAATCGGACCGGCGCCAAACACGACAACATCGTCATAGGCGCTTACGCATCCACCGTTTCCCCAAAGGTTGAACATTGCAATAGAGAAAGGTTCGACCCACGCGCCAATTTCCGGATCCATATCCTTTGGTAGCTTATATAAATATCGCTCATCATTGACCATGTACTCGCCCATACCGCCCGGCGCGCCAGGGTGAAATCCCGATTCCTTGAAGTTCAGGCACGCCGACGGCATGAGACCGTTGCGACAATTCTCACAGACGCCGCAGTGGTGCACACAATCTCCCGTTACCAAGTCGCCAACCTGAAACTCCGACACATCTTCTCCTATTGCTGTGATTTCACCAGCCCATTCATGTCCTGGAGTAAAAGGTGCAATGTCGTAACGCCCCTCCGCAGATTTTCCTTCATAAATCTCAACATCGGATCCGCAGATTCCGCAAGCCTTTAGTTTAATCAAGACCTGCTTGCCTTTAGGCATACCAAGCTCTACGTCCTGTATTTTCAGATCAAAAGGTTTGCTCAAAAATGCCATTTTCACTTTCATAATACTATTTCTCCTCAAATATTCTTCTGCGCGTGTTCAAGAACTCTCCTCGTCTCTGTTGTCCCCGCTTTCGTACTTTACACAAAACGCCTTTGCTTCGCTTCACTTCACTTCGCTTCGCTTTGCTTCACTTTACTTCACTTTGCTTCACTTCACTACCCTTCACTTCGCTTCACTTCGATACTCGCCTCTACACCTTACGCGAGGCTCGGTGATCTCCACGTTTTGGCCTACTTAAAATGACTGCCCGAGCGTTTGTCGTGTTCGTCCACCTCCGCAAACAAACCTTCCAAGGTAAAGTTGCTGCCTTTGCAGTAAGATATAACCTTCCCCTCAGAGTCGAGGCACTTCTGGATCATCGCAAGCAGTTCGCCAAGGTCGAGTTCGCCGGGTATCACGACGGCCCCATGGATATCCGCGTGAATCAGATCCCCGGGATTGATTGTCATACCTGCAATGCGCACGGGTACGCCGATCTCCTTATAGCGGATATTACCGTGACCGGCAATTACACTCCTCGCGAAGAATTTAAAAGGCATATCCTTTACAACATCAACGTCGCGCACAAAACCGTTTGTCAACGTACCTATGCAACCAAGCGCCTCAAAGATACTCGCCGAAAAATCTCCCCACGCACATGCACGCTTCGGATCACCGTCTATATCCTCAATGACCATAACGCCCGGTTTCCTGCTGTCATATACGTATTCCCACACCGCCTTTGACGGGATCACGATTTCGCTCTCCGCCTTCGGTAAAACGCCGGTGATCTTTGCCGTACACGCATAACCGCACATCGCGCCTTTTTCCGGGAAGATACACCTAAGCGTTTCATCGGTGTAGAATAACGTATTGCTCTGAATATGGAATTTTTCGATACCGTCGTAAACAATGGGTGTGCTGATTTTTTCCAGTTGCTCGATCATTTCCGGGTTTTCCATTTATGTCTCCCCCTCGTTATTCTTGAGTACATTCGGGAACCAGTTATTCTTGAGTGCATTCCGTATATTTAACGTATATTCAATAACTGGCGTTCAACTCAGATTCCCGCTTTTTCATTCAGCCTTCTGCTATACTGGTTCAAAAGCAGTATTAAAATCGTCCATCAGTCCTGTTTCTTCCGCAGCCAAACGGATATTCGAATAAACCGCTTCACTTATCTCGATTCCGTTATTTCTTTGTTTGAGAGCTGCGCTAAATTCCATTTCTCCTGGCAGCATCACTTCACTCTGACCGACACGGGGCGCTGACTTAATATCGTTACGCATTTTTTGCATGCGCAGGTAAAACTGATCAAGCGTCATGAATTTTTCAATATCAAGAGCGAAAAGGAAATGCCCAATGTCGTTAGGCGCCGATGGGTTTGCCGCCCAATCAACGTTATCGCGGACAATACCAGCGCCGGAGAGTACGCCTGAGAGCGCTTCTACCATCACAGCAAAGCCATACCCTTTGTGCATGGCAAATGGCAAAAGCGTCCCGCCTTTCCGAAAAACGGCAGGATCGCGCGTTGGATTTCCCTCGGTGTCAATGAGCCAACCCTCCGGTAGTAACTTTTTATCAATCTCAAAGTTTTTTACCTTGCCACCCGCAATGACGCTCATCGCAATATCGAAGAGTACAAAACGACCGTTTCCCATTGGCGCCGCATATGCGAAAGGATTATTGCCCATGACGCGCCCTTTTGTACCAGGGATTGACATTACAGGATCTCCGTTGCTCATTGCTATGCCGAAAAAGCCCTGTTCTGCAGCCATCATGGCATAGTAGCCCAAAGCGGCTGCATGAGTGCTCCCATGCACCGACGCAATTCCCACTCCCGTCTCGCGCGCCGCTTCATTTGCAGCTTGCATCGCTTTATAAGCGCTCAATACGCCTAACCCTCTTTGACCGTCGCATATCCGTATCGATCCAAACCCCGTGCTTATCAGTTCCGCTTTTGGATTGGCTCCGCCGCTTCGTAACATCCGAGAATAGCCGCAATACATCGTAGAACCGTGCGAATGCACGCCGCGTATATCATTTGTGGTTAGAACCGCGGCGGAGATCTTCGCGTCCTCCTTGGAAAGACCGGATCTTATAAATATATGCTCACCCAATCTGCTTAGCTTCTCTTCCGTTATCTTATACACACTCATGCTTAATTCTCCCTTATAAAACTGAAGCGTTTTCCATGTAATTCACCTTAGCTTCTCTTACGTTATCTTCTCTTCTGCTATCTTCTCTTCTCTTGTGTCATCTTCTCCTCTCTTCCATTTTCTTCTCTTCTCTTCCGTTATCTTCTCTTCTCTTCCGTTATCTTCTCTTCCGTTATCTTATACACACTCATGCTCAGTTATCCCTCAAAGCGTTCAACCGATCTCCCTGCTAATCTCCGGAGGGCTGTCCCAGCACGTCAACGCGGCGCGAATATTCTCAAGCGGTACATCGGCCCCCGCTTCGAATTGCCCTATCAATCCGCCTCCATTTACGCATAAGAGTTCTTTCATCTTTTCCGCCGCGCGGTATATATCCTCGGGACTACCTCCAGGCAATGTATCTTGTCTGCTGATCTCACCCCAAAATGTAATCGATCCTGCATAGCGACGCGCCACCTCCTCAATATCCATGCACCAGAGTTGAGAATTGATTGCGTCCACGCCCAATTCGATGTAATGTGGGTAGAGATCCATTATATATCCGTCACAATGTACGAACACAGCTTTCCCCGCGCGTTTTACCCTTCCCATAAGGTCTGCATACATTGGCTTGAAGTATTCGATCCAACTAGCCGGATTTATAAGCAGAGCTCGCTGTGACCCCCAATCGTCCGAGAAAGAAAGAGCGTCCACATCGTCATATGTTAGCCACTTATCAAGCATCAAAGAAAAGTATTCCCACACCAGGTCGCGCACTTGAAAAAAGAGTTTGTCACGGGCGGCAATATCCAAATAAAGGTTTTCCGTACCTCGGACGAACTGCATACGTTCAAAGGGATTTATCTGTGAAGCTATGATGAACTTATCCCTTACCGAGTCGAGCTTTGTCTGCATGTCCTCCCAACCCTCTTTGGCATGCCAAAAGGGAGGGCGGTATGCTTCAGCGTCAGTGTCGTCGTTGATAACGTTGTACTTTGCTTCGCCGAAATATCCATCCTGAATGTTCATCCACGTGATGCCCCAACTGTCTGTATACTGCCCCAGTTCGAATATCTTGTTTGAGTCCGCTTCGGCGCAAGAGTTCTCCACCCGCGCGATGTCGGTAGGATATTGGTTAAGCAGCTCATCCAACAAAGCGGCGTATTTCTTTCTCGTGGCGGGAATGATCCAAAGATCCCTGGCGAGCCTGTCGGCGCCGGCAAAACGGATGGCGCTGAGTACAGCTTCCTTGCTTGTTATTTCAGTGTTCAACTTCATGTTCATATGTTCCTTTACCTTTTATTCCGTTTTCATTTATCTTTCATTCTATTTACTCTACATTAATCTTTTATTTATTTCCTTTATCTTTTTTCTTTATCATCTATCCTTAATGTCTTTGTACCACGCCTTGTCATATACCAGTTCCATCTGAGCCCACCATTCACCTTCGGCTGCTGAACTCAATGGGATCTGGAATGATCTCATCATCTCGTCCCACTCGGCGCAACGCTCGTCTGCGATATAATCAGACTGAGCTGCGGGGTCATAATCATCAGTCGCCCGCAAAACCATGAAGAGCCGGTTCCCCAGAAGGAATATCTTCTGATCCAGAATACCCTGCTTCTCACCTGCTGCTAATACTTCCGGAAAAACATTCCTGTGGTACTCCTTATACTTTTTGATGATACTCGAATCGTTGACAAGGTCGATAGCATATGCAAGTATTTTCACATCTGAACTCCTTTCAGCGCCTCAATAACAGCCATTATGTTTTTCACCGGGATATCCGCCTGTATACTCTGAGTGGGTGCGAATACATACCCGCCATTTTTGCCTAATACCTGTATTCTATCCTGTACCTGTTCCTTTATTTGTTCCGGCGTGCCCGTTATCATCACGGACTGTGTATCAATACCCCCGCCCCAAAAGACCAGTTGATCCCCATAAGCGGCTTTTAGCTTTTCCGGCTGCATATTTGCCGCATCGGTCTGAACTGGGTTGAGAATGTCTACGCCCATTTCGATCATATGAGGTATGATGCTGAATATCGAACCACAACTGTGGAAGAATACTTTCCATTCCGTATTTTGGTGTATCCAGTCGAAAATCCGCTTGTAGTGCGGCGCGACGATTGCCTTAAAAACATCCGGATGCACAAGCTCAGAGCGCTGTGTACCCCAATCCTGATATATAGCAAAAACCTGCGAATACTTTGCCGTTGCCTGCGCCAGCTGTTTGATTTTTGACAGCAGCGCAAGGCTTTTCTTCTCATGCAGTTCGTTGGCGCGATCCGGGTCGAGCGCAATGCAATAGAGCCATTCCGGGATAGAGGCATCCCAACGGATATTCTCCGTAACATCCACAATCACAGCCTTGTCAGAACTTTCAAACAGTTCTTTTGCAGTTTTTTCACGAAATCGGAGTTCTTCGTCAGTATATGAGTCTATGAACTGTTTGTCCCTCGCAAGTGGTACTTCATCAGGGAAGCAATCGAACGACATTGATGAATTGGCAATTTCGGAAAAGTAATAACCGCCCTTGCACATTTTGCCAACAGCTTTGCCGTCACTCATGAGCAGTAATGCGCCGTCCTCGTCACGCTGAACCGTCATGTCCTCGGGAACGAGATATTTATGTCCATCCCAAAACGAGAATTCCTTCCACCTGTCGATTTTCACGCCAAACCTGGGGCAGAGCTCAGGCGCCAGAACCGTATCCACTCCCACCGCGTCCGCGCCGGCGCCGTCGACAAACGCCAACATACCAAAAATGTCAATTGCCCGGATGTCGCTATCAGGCAATCCCATCGCCCTTTTAAAACTGCTGTAACTGAAAACGGAAAAACCGGACGCCGCTGTGCCGCCTATATCTACTGGCGCCCTGTCAGTCGAGCGATGTTCGAGCGTTGCCAGTACCCGTTCTCTCGAAGTCATAATTCACATATCCCTCCAAAATATCTCTTTAGTCGCGTATGAACATAAGCGGATACTTAACCCCGTATCCCAGCTCGGAACCTCCGCTGATAATATGATCCGCCCCCGTGATATATCCGGCGGCATCGCTTGCCAGAAACAGACATAGCTGTCCGACGTCTTCATTTATACCGCTCCTGCCGGTAGGTTGCCAGGAATCGACAAGACTGTCCATAGCGGCAGGGTCATCCGCCGCGCGCGAACCCTCGATTCTGCTGTTTGTCAGGATATTCCCGGGTGACACACAGTTTACTCTCACCCCATGCCTGGCTTCTTCAATGGCTAAAGATTTTGTGAATGCAGCGATAGCCCCTTTTGTAGCGCAGTATATTGTCGCGGCTTCCTGACCCATCTGCCCGACCAAACTGCCCATGTTGATGATACTGCCCTTTACTTTGCGGATGTGCGGCAGGGCATGCTTACACGCTATAAAGCAACTTACGAAGTTGGTTTGCATCACATCCATAAAGTCGTCAAGCGAAAAATCATCGATGGTCCTATGCTCCGGATGGTAACCGGCGTTATTTATCAGACAGTCCAACCGCCCAAAGCGTTCTATGACTTCGTCGATTAGCCGGGTGATCTGATCGGGCCTGGAAACATCACAGCGGATAAACATGCATGATCCACGCCCTAACGCATTGATCTCCTCCGCCAGTCTTTCACCCGCTTCAACCCCTCTTGCCGCAATTACAACATCGGACAGCGCGTCTGCGAACACGCGAGCGCATCCTTCCCCGATACCTTTAGAACCGCCTGTGACTAAAACGACCTTTCCCTGATACTCCAAACCGCACCTGTTTATTTTTGGCATATCTTTAACTCCTGGCATTGCCTTCCATATTTTTTCGCTTCATCCAGCATTGCCAATATGTTCCTCACAGGGATACCGTCGTGCAATGAATGGTCCGAAGCCAGAATCAATCTATTGTTTTTTGCCGCGTCAATACATTCCCGTGTTTGCCTTCTTACGTCTTCTTCTGTGCCAAGCGGCAATTCAACGCTGGAATCGACATTTCCAATGAAGCACATCTTGTCTCCATACTTTTCAAATGCTTTCCCAATATCCATTCCCGCGCTTCGCTGCAATGGATGGATAGCGGAAAAATTCATTTCTGTCAAGTCGTCCAAATACTCATTTATATTACCGCAACTATGCAAGAATACAGGGATTTGTATCCATTCGATTAATTCATTCAAATAAGGCAGGATCAAATCCCTGAACATCTTATTTGATACAAATCCGCCTGTGTTATGCCCCAAATCTTCCGCTACAAAAATAATATCTACGCCAGCGTCTATTTGCCGCTTTGCAGATTCAATGAAGTACTCATTGGACCTTTTAAAAATGTCTTCAACTAATTCCGGATCTTCGTACATCATAATAAATAGTTCTTCCGGGCCAACCAGGAGCCAAGCCAGAGACAGCGGCCCCAGCACACTTCCGGCGGCAACAATGGAAAACTTATTACAATATTCTATGCCAATATCAATTTCTTCATAACGGGAGTCTATTGTCGGATCAGGCCAGACATATTGATTATAATCCTTCCGGCAGCTTATCGGGAACGCGATGGGAGCGTCTGTAGGCCAGGACGCCGGGTCAACTCTGCGGGTAGTCCGCCATTCATCAATATAGGTGTTGCTGTCAATCCACTCAGGTTCGACTCCTTTTGCACTTCCGGTTGTTATTGCGGCGATATCTATACTCAAAGCGTGACAGGCGCAGGCAATATCCGCAGAATTGTAAGTACTTGGACTTTTCCCGATCGAATATTCGTATATGTCTTTCTGAAACAGGTAGTCAAATAAAGCGATTCTGTCAATACTCTTCCTATTCAATGTATTAAAGACGCGCTCTTTTGAAGTCATATTTCACACTCCCGTCCGACTTATTCTTTGTTGGCGTCAATTGTCCTAACGCACTAAAATTCATCTCCGGCTGTCTTAATTAGCGTCGATTGCCTAATCGTTAAATCTCATCGTCCAAATTATCCATAGTGACAAGTATTGGTTGGATAGTATAATACTTACAAGTCCCAATTTGATTAGTCCACTCGGGCTCCTTTTCCCATGCCATATCCGCAAGCATATTGGCGATACGAATACCCTCAAGTTCAAGATCCATTTTAATAATCGCGTTCATATCTCCGTCTCTCATCGCCTGAATCCCTTCGTCAGTAAGGGCTATTCCAACTAAACTAACTTGCCCGTTTCTTCCCGCCAGTTTAAGCGCTTGCAACGCGCCGAGCGCCATAGGGGTGTCGATTGCGTAAATTGCGTCTATATCAGGATTTGACTGCAGCAGATCCTGTGTAGCCGAAAGAGCTTTTGCGCGGTCAAAGTCACATGTCTGGTAGAATACCTTTTCAACGTCGTTTCTGACAGCGATCGCATCGTCAAATCCTTTGTCTCTGAGTATTGTCGCCATATTGCCTGCCATTCCCGTTAAATGGGCGTATTTGGCATTTGGTGGAAGTGTTTCAGCAAAGAAATCTCCAAGAACTTTTCCTTCAAGCTCAAGGTCGCCGCCAACACCGTAATAATCGAAGTCGGCAGAAATATCCAAAGTGCTTTCGCATGCCAAAAATGGAATACCTGCTTCAACAACCCTGCGGATGATCGGGATCTGCCCCATGGGATCTTGCGTGCTGCACCCGACAGCGGCAGGTTTCATTGTAATGCAGTTTTCAAACAGTGGAAGCTGTTTCTCCGGACTGCTTTCTCCGTCCATGATCTGCAGCTCGATATTTCCCAACCTTTCAACCTCTTTTTCCATAGCTTCAGTAATTATTTTCGCGCTCGGGTTGTTTAAGCCCCCGGCAATGTACACAACCTTCCTCTTTTCTACCGACGCGGCGGTCGTCGCCGTCGTTGTCTGAGCCGCGGGCGCCGTAGAAACTGCCTCTGCTGTTTGAGTCGCGGTCGTGGCAGTTGTTGTCCCTCCCCCGCC